>CEVK01107340.1_pt1 | contig 81601 bp, 72 predicted proteins | sample 531501 | NCBI WGS metagenome assembly CEVK01 (sample SAMEA2623794, study PRJEB7988) | marine metagenome | biome: marine biome (ENVO:00000447); feature: mesopelagic zone (ENVO:00000213); material: "saline water (ENVO:00002010), including plankton (ENVO:xxxxxxxx)" | depth 740 m | reverse complement strand
GTAGTAATCGCAGATTACGGTGCTTTTGTTGAAGTAGAAGAAGGAGTTGAAGGTCTAATCCACGTTAGTGAAATGTCTTGGTCTACGCACTTGCGCAGCGCTCAGGATTTCGTAAACGTAGGTGATGAGGTAGAGGCTCAGATTCTTACTATGGATCGTGATGACCGTAAGATGTCTTTAGGTATCAAGCAATTATCGCAAGATCCTTGGACAGATATTACTTCTAAATATCCTGTAGGTTCACGTCATACCGGTATCGTTCGCAACTTCACCAACTTTGGTGTATTTGTAGAGCTTGAAGAAGGTATTGATGGTTTAATCTATATCTCAGACCTTAGCTGGACTAAGAAAGTGAAGCACCCATCAGAATTTACTAACATCGGCGATAAGCTTGAAGTAGTAGTTCTTGAGCTTGACGTTGAAGGTCGTAAGCTAAGCTTAGGTCACAAGCAGATTGAAGACAATCCTTGGGATAAATATGAAGAGGAATTTGCTGTGGGAACCAAGCACACTGGTACTATTGATGAAGTAGTAGATAAAGGAGCTGTAGTTAAATTCAACGAAGACATCGAGGCGTTTATCCCTGGTCGTCATATGGAGAAGGAAGACGGAAGCAAACTTTCTAAAGGTGAAGAAGCTGAATTCCAGATCATCGAGTTTAACAAAGACTTCAAGCGCGTAGTAGCTTCACACACTTCTTTATTTAAAGAAGAAGAGGCTAAAATCGTTAAGCAGGCTGCTAAAAAAGCAGCAGACTCAGCAGCAGCTAGTGCACCTACTTTAGGTGATGCTAACGATGCTCTTGCAGCATTGAAGAAAAAAATGGAAAAAGGCGGTAACTAAGCCCTATTCATTTTAGAATAATAGGAAACCCTTTAGTAATAATGCTAAAGGGTTTTTTTATGGCGTTACTTTGCCTCAGGGCAAAGTCAGGCTTTACGTTACAATTCCTCAGCTAGCGGCTAAGGCCGCAAGCCTGCGGGATTTCCACTACAATCCCTAACGCGATTAAACCAGTAATTAACCATAAAACTCAATTACCTTTCCCGAGTAATTTATGGCTTTCAAGTGGTGTGATATAGGCTTTATTGGTTAGTTTTGAAGCGCTTCAAAATCAAATTATATTATGAACTACATCCTTTTTGACGGTAGCGTACGTAGGCAATTGCTTCCGTTTACCTATACCAAGCCAGTAGCTGATTTGCGCATAGGCATTTTTACTATTCGTGAAAAATGGGAAAGGCATTTGGGTAACACCACATCAACCGTAACCGAAGAATATCTTTCAGAAAAGTATCCAATGGTTGAGTTTGAACAAAATGTGATGATTAATGCAGCCTACCTGCCTACGGAAGTTCTCGTCGAACTGGTGCAAAATCTGGAAGCCAATCAAGCACTTTTTGATGGTGAAGAGGTAGTTGCTTTTTATACTCTGGATGGTCAGGAGGATATAGATTTTTCAGATTATGAGCAGATAGAGATTCCCGAAGAATCTATTTTTAAAATTGCCCACACCTGGGATCTATTCAGTAAAAACCATGAAGCAATTCAGTTAGATTATGACCTGCTTACGGAAGATCGTAAATCAGCACCTATTCCGGCTGGTGTTCAAACGCTTAATTCTGAAAATATATTTATTGAAAAAGGAGCAAAACTCAATTTTTGTACGCTTAATGCTTCCGAAGGACCTATATACATCGGCAAAGATGCCGAAGTAATGGAAGGGGCTTTAATACGAGGTCCTTTTGCGCTATGCGATCACGCGACCGTAAAAATGGGGGCAAAAATTTATACCGGTACCACCATTGGGCCGTATTGTAAAGTAGGGGGAGAGGTGACCAATTCGGTTTTGATGGCCTATTCCAACAAAGGGCACGACGGGTATTTGGGTAATTCGGTTTTGGGCGAATGGTGCAATATAGGCGCCGACTCCAACAACAGCAACCTCAAGAACAATTATGAGGAAGTGCGGCTCTGGGACTATGAGAGCGAAGGTTTTGCGAAAACAGGTTTGCAGTTTTGCGGCTTGATGATGGGCGATCACAGCAAATGCGGTATCAACACGATGTTTAACACCGGTACGGTAATCGGTGTAAGTGTCAATATTTTTGGCACCGGTTTCCCGCGTAATTTTGTGCCTTCCTTCAGTTGGGGTGGAGCTGCAGGCTTTACTACCTATAAAACGGATAAAGCTTTTCAAACGGCAAAACTGGTAATGGAACGTCGAAATATTCCGTTTGATGAGCATGAAGCTGCCATTTTAGAGCACGTTTTTGAAGAAGCAGCTAAATACAGAAGGTATTAATGACTGGATACGGGTTTTGCTTTTCCGGCACCTTTTTTCAACATCAAAACGAAAGGAACACAAATCAAAAATAGAATACCCAAATACAGAAATACATCCATATAGGTAAGAACGGTGCTTTGCAGCATGATTTTTCCATCTAAAACCTGGTAGGCACGATCTAAAGCCTCATTGAAGCTAAACCCTTTTCCCATAAACATTTGTTGCAAACCGTTAATACTTTGCTGAGTTTTTGCATTTACTGCGCTCAAATTGGGTATTAAGTCAATACGGTGTTGCTGGTTGAGTCTTGAGATCATCGTGGTTATAATGGCGATGCCAAAGGAGCCTCCAAGTTGTCGCATCATCCCGGTGAAAGCAGCTCCTTCTCCTATCTCTGCACCTTTTAAAGTTGACAGGGCTAATGTGGTAATGGGTACAAACAATAATCCTAATCCCATCCCGCGCAGTACCAGAGGCCAGAACATGGCTTCAGACGACGTATCGGGGGTAAGCAAACTGTGCATCCACAAACTGTATAAAAAGAAACCTATAAAGCCCAAGGCAACCAGGTATTTGGCGGGGACACCACGTTCTAATAGTTTCCCTATAATAGGCATCATCAAGCCGGTAGTAATCGAACTGGGGATTAATAATAATCCGGCATCTGTAGCCGTCCAACCCAAAATAGACTGGGTGTAAATAGGAATAATAAACGTAGAGCCATACAGACCAAATCCTAAAATAAAGGTCATTATGGTTCCCGTCCATAAATTGGTGTTCTTCAAGACGCGAAGGTTTACAATGGGAAATTCATATACCAGTTCGCGCCATATAAAGGCGACCAAACCAAAAACGGAAATAACACTCAGGCTAATTATAAGATTGTTTTCAAACCAGTCATCTTGTTGTCCGTGTTCTAGCACAAATTGCAGTGAACCAATAAAAGAAGCCAGAAAAACAATGCCCCACCAGTCTACCTGATTGGCATGAAGTTTTTCGCCGTATTTCGGACTTCGAACAAACATAATGGTGAGTATTGTAGCAATAATGCCAATGGGAATATTGATGTAGAAAATATACGGCCACGAGAAATGATCAACTAAATATCCGCCTAGAGGAGGACCCAAAGTAGGACCTACAATAACACCCATCCCATAAATGGCCTGTGCCATCCCGCGTTTTGCAACCGGGTAACTTTCAGTGATTATGGTTTGTGCAGTAACTAAAAGTGCACCCCCACCAAGTCCCTGTACAAACCGAAAAGCGACCAGTTCCCAAATGTTTGTAGCATTTCCGCAGAGAAAAGAAGAAAATGTAAATACAACTATAGATACTGCGAAGTAATTGCGTCTGCCAAACTGTTTAGAAAGCCAACTCGTCATCGGTATAATAATCACGTTAGCAATCGCATACGCGGTAATTACCCAGGCAACATCGGTAAGTGTTGCACCCAGAGAACCGCGCATATCGTTTAGCGCAACATTGACGATGGTCGTGTCTACGATTTCGAGTAAAGCACAGAGAATTGCAGTAATCGTGATAATTACCCTTCTAAAACCGTACTCAACCAGACTGTCTTCTGCTTCAATAGCCTGAGCCATGATTTTTTATTTTAGATGAACATCTATTTCTACATTCATTCCAGAACGCAAACGAGCCAGTTTTTCGGCATCATTGGCATCTGTAAAATCAATTTTTACAGGCAGGCGCTGAACTGTTTTTACAAAATTACCCGTTGCATTGTCTGGTGGAAGCAGCGAAAATCGCGCTCCGGTTGCCGGTGAAAAATTGGTAATTACCCCTTCAAATTCTTCACCCGAGAAGGCATCAACCGTGATGCTTACTTTTTGGCCCACTTTCATGTCGTTCAATTGCGTTTCTTTAAAGTTGGCGACCACCCATTTATTTTGTGTATCTACCAGATAAAATAAAGCCTGTCCCGCTTGCACAAATTGGCCCTCCTGCATTTCTATAGATGACAATTGGCCGTCTATGGGTGCCGTAATTACTGTATAATCAAGATTGAGCTGTGCCGCATCTACTCTGGCCTGAGCACTTTTTACATTAGCCTCAGCTACACCAACCTGTTTTTCTGAAACCTGATTTTGAGAGTTTGCAGCCTGACTTTGACTTTGAGCTGCTTTTCGCTGATTTTGAAGAGTAGAAAGCCTGGCTTCGGCCTCCTGCTTGGCAGCTAACGCCTGCTCGTATTGCTGTGTAGTTATGCTTTTGTTGTCATACAGATTCTTGTACCTGTTGTAATCATCTGTTGCGCGTCTAAGCTGAATTTTAGCAGATTCAACAGTCCCATAGGTTGAAGAAACCTGTGCGTAGGAGGCATTTGCATTTGCCTGAGAAGAGCCTATTGATGATTCTGCAACTGCAACCTGACTCTGGGCAGCAGCTAAATTAGCTTTGGCCTTTTCCAATTGTACGAGATAATCTCGTTGATCTATTGTAAAAAGGGTATCTCCCGCTTTTACAATTTGATTATCGGTAACGTAAATTTTATCGATATACCCACCCACATGAGGAATGATCGAGTTCATATTTGATTCGATCTGGGCGTCATCAGTTTCTTCGTGAGATAACGAATGAATAAATTTATAACCTCCGTAAACCACACCCACTATCACTAAAATGGAGATAATGATGATGAATTTTTTATTGGTTTTTTTCTTCTGTTCCATTTTTTGTGAAATTAATTTTGAAAAAATTGTTTGGTAAGCACCCCTTCAGCGCTTAGTAATTCATAGTATTTTAGAGTGATATCTGCTTTTGCATATGCCAAATCTATGCGGGTTTGCAGTTGCTGTACATCTGCCTCGAGTAGGTCGTTAGTATCTGATAGGCCGTTATCGTATTTGTCTTTTACTATACGATAGTTTTCAAGAGCCTGTTCTTTAGAGACCTCATAAACTTCAAAAGTTTCAATTGCCAAATTGTATTCTTCCAGAGCATTTTGTGCATTTACTTTGGCCTGTGAAGTGGCCTGATTTAAACGATAACTTAATTCCTGTGCCTGACTCTCAGCTAGTTTTACTTTTGCCTTTGTTTTAAAAAGTGAGGATAAATTATACGAAAGACCTAAACCTACATTCATTGCATTTGTTACGGTTAATGCATTATTAAGATCTAAGGCGATATAACCACCTACCAGGCCCAGTGAAGGATAATAATCTCCTTTTGAAACCTTGATTTGATCCTGTAGGGCTTCTTGCTGATAAGATAAAGCCTGAAGGTCATTACGATTTGAAATATTAGGTAATGAGACAGCAATAGGGGTGATGGCACTTACGTCTGTATTAATCGTAATGTCTTCAGGCAGTTTTAGTAGTGTAGTGAGGTTGTAATTTAGAATACGCGCATTTTTAGTTGCATTAGCGAGTGCGAGTTCAATATTAGCTTGCTGTAGTTGTGCTTTTAAAAGGTCATTACGGGCAAGTAACCCGTTCTCTTCCATATTAGTAAAATCTTTTACGCGTTGATTGGCACTTTTCAGGTTGTCCTTAACCAAATCAATTGTGGCGTTTGCTTTATACAGATTTAAATACAGTTGAATTGCTTGCAGTGCGAGCTTTTCCTGATCGTTGGCGGCATTAAATACGGCAGCTTGCAATTGATTCTCACTTGCTGAAATGCTGTTTTTTAGCTTGAAACCTGCAAATAAAGGCATTGAAACATCTGCCGAACCTAATAAGAGTCCGTTTACTTTGGGAGACGATGTGTTTTGATTTTCAGAACCGGCTTCAGAAGCGGAAGAATTTATAGGAATCTGAAGATTGACGTTTGCATTTGTTAGATAGCGATACTGACCGGAAATATTTAGGTCGGGATATTGCCTGTTTTTTGTGATACGGAGCTCATCTTTAGCCAAATCAATCTGCGAAGTATTGATCTTAGAAGCATCACTGCTTTGAAGAGCGATTTGCACTACCTCTTCGAGCGTAAGAGGTTTGGAATCCTGAGCCTGGGTAATTGTTATATGTAGTAGTAAAATGAGTAGGGCTAAAATGGATTTAGTTTTCATAAGTCAATAATGCTTTAAAAGTAGACTGCAGGTGTTTGGTGAGCGTGGTTTCTACAAATTGATCGATATCCTTTTTTGAATCGAGCTTGTAATTTTTCACGAAAAAATCCTGATTGTATTTAAAATGGAAATAGGTCCCAATAAGCGTGGGGATAAGCAGCATGATTTCAACATCCGTCTTGAATGCTTCAGCCTGTTGACCCTGTTTGATAAACGTTTCAAGCGTTTTGAAGTTCTCATCTTTCTGATTATGATAGAGTTCAAATGTTTGATTGCGGGTAGGCGATTGCAATTCAGAATGGATGATTCTATAAATGCGATTATTTTTATGAATACGCTGAATATAAAGCGAGACTAATTGTTCAAGACGCTTAGAATACGAGCGATCATCGTGTTTGATAATGTCAATTAGATCAAACTTAAAATTTGACATTCTGTGTACAAGAAGTTGTTCAAGAAGTTTCTCTTTTGAGCCAAAATAATAGGAAATCATTGCGATGTTGATGTCTGCTTCTTTGGCTATCTGGCGAACCGAAGTTCCTGCATAACCTAGTTCGGCAAATAGTTTTTCGGCTACTGCAAGAATTTGAAGTTGTTTGTCATTTAATTCCATACTCTACAAATAGAGCACAAAGTTAAACACTTGTTTAAATTAAACGTTTGTTTAATTCTGTTTAAACTTATTTTTAACAGATAACGTTTTCGAAGAGAACTGAAGATTTCAAATTAAAGGCCTGCCCGAATCTATAAAGAGCCACCAAATTAACAACCCCAAGATTATTAGGGCTAGAAGCGTGTATAAAACTATTCGCCTATTATAAATCTTTTTAGATCGGCGTATTTTGTTTTTCAATTTAATTTCATTAGAAGCACTAAGCTTATTAAAATCTACAAAGGGCTTGTGTTTGGGCGTATTTACATCAAGACCTTTCTTATCAAAACGTGTTTTTCGTTCACGCTTATTCTGTCTAAGCGAAGCCAGCATTGCCGAAACCGAACCACCAAACCCCATAATTATTGCTTTGTATATAGGTTGTTTTATAGCAATATTTGTTACAGAAGTAGGTTCGAACTGCCTTTAATCTATGGCTTTTGGTCTTTTTTGACGCGTTTCAGTATCAGAAAATCCTGGGGATTGGCTTTAAGGCCGTGAACGTCTTTATGCACAAATTTGATGACCTGGTCGTAGTAAAGGGTTACGAAAGGTGCCTTTGCGATAAGAATCGAATCCATTTTCTGATACAGAACCTTTCGCTCTTCGAGCTCTGGAATCTTAAAACTGGCCTCATAAAGTTGGTCAAACTCTTCATTCTTAAAGTGCGTGTAGTTGGGACCGTTTGGCGTAAAATTTTTGCTGTAATACAGGGAGAGGTAATTTTCTGCGTCGGGATAATCTGCAATCCAACTAGCTCGGAAAGCATCTAACTTTCCAGTAGATTTTAGTTGACGCAGGGTTGATGGTGGCATCACGTCAATATTGATGGTTAGCCCCAACTTGCCTATTTCCCGTTGAATGTATTCGCAGATATCCAAATACTGGCTGTTTGTACCTATTGTGATCACCGGATTTTGATTACCGGTTTCTTCCTTGTATTGCTCAATAAGTGTTCTGGCCTTGGCGGGGTTATACTCAAAACCGGCAGTGCCATACCCCGGAAGTCCTTTAGGTATGAACCCTGCCTGTGCCGGTTCACCAATACCATTACGCAGGTATTTAATCATTTTAACCCGATCAAATCCATAGTTCACGGCTTTGCGCAGAAGCTCAGAGCGTATTTCTTCCTGTGGACTATCCAGAAAAAAGCCCAGATATTCGGTATTTAGAAAAGGTCCGGTGATGGTTTTAACGTTATCCTTGTATTTTTCTTTGAGGTTTCCGGTAGCCGTGAGTAACTCATCTTTATAAGAAGGATCAAGGCTATTGAGCATGTCGAGATTACCCTGGGCAAACTGTAAAAATTCACTTTGTTTATCGGGAAGAAAGGTGATGGCTACCGCTTCGAGATAAGGAAGTTGCTCCCCATTTTCGTCCGTTTCAAAATATAATTCATTTTTACGTAAAACCAGTTTAACGCCTTCTTCCCATCGTTTGAACTTGAAAGGTCCCGTCCCAACCGGGTGTGAACGAAATTCGTTGCCATAATATTCTACAATCTCTCGGGGTACTGCAGAACAATAGCGCATGGTGAGCAGGCCCAGGAAGGCAGGGAACTGTTTTTTAAGCTCTATGGTGAACGTCGAATCATTGGTCGCTTCATAGCTTTCTACGTTGCTAAGCACCCAGCTTCCGGGAGAAGCCACAGCGGGGTCTTTTAAGCGATCAAAACTATATACAAAATCAGAGGCCACCAGCCTGCGTGTGCTGTCTGGGGTATTAAACCGGGGATGTTTGTGAAAATAGACATCATCTCTCAGAATGAATGTGTAACGCGTTGAAGCAGAATCTACCGTCCAGCTTTTAGCCAGATCGGGAACAATATTTAATGCTTCATCCTGTTGTACCAGTCCATTAAATAATTGATTGGTAGGCCAGATTATAGGTGGATTACGGGCAAATGCTGGGTCAAGCGTAGCTACATTATAATGCTCGTTATATCTAAAAACTTCTGACTCTCTAGATTTTGAATCTTTGTTGGTACAGGAAGAAAGGAGATAAGTTAAACTGCATACAAATAGCAGGCTAAATAGAAGTTTAGAAATTCTTATTGTAGTCAACAAATGAGGCTGTTTTTAAAGCAAATGCGATTTTGACTTATAGCATGATAAGGTTAACTTTGCATTTTTCTGATTGAGGCTAGTATTTAAGTCTAAATCTGAACAAAAATAGGTAATTGCGAAGAAGAATGATATGACAGAAGCTACTAAAAAAGTTGCATTTTATACATTGGGCTGTAAGCTGAATTTCTCTGAGACTGCGACTATTTCCCGAAGTTTTAAAAATGAAGGTTTTAAACGGGTAGATTTTAGCGAGCCTGCAGATGTGTATGTGATCAATACCTGTAGCGTAACAGAAAATGCGGATAAGCGTTTTAAAACTATTGTCAAGAAAGCCCAAAGTGTCAATCCCGACGCATTTATAACAGCTGTGGGATGTTATGCTCAACTCAAACCTGAGGAACTGGCTGATGTGGATGGGGTAGACCTTGTACTGGGCGCTACCGAAAAATTCAAAATAACCGATTACCTCAATGATCTAACCAAAAATGATATGGGTGAGGTGCATAGCTGTGAGATTGAAGAAGCTAATTTCTATGTGGGTTCATATTCTTTGGGTGGCCGTACCCGGGCATTCTTAAAAGTGCAGGACGGTTGTGACTACAAATGCACCTATTGTACGATTCCATTGGCAAGAGGAATTTCGCGTAGCGATACGTTAACGAATGTATTGAATAATGCCCGTGAAATCGCGAATCAGGGCATTAAAGAGATTGTTCTAACCGGAGTTAATATAGGTGACTATGGGAAGGGTGAGTTTGGAAATAAGAATCATGAACATACCTTCTTAGATTTGGTAAAGGAGCTAGATGCTGTTGATGGTATTGAACGTTTACGCATATCGAGCATAGAACCCAATCTTCTAAAGAATGATACCATTAAGCTGGTTGCAGACTCTCAAACGTTTGTACCGCATTTTCACATACCATTGCAAAGCGGTAGTAATGAATTGCTGGGGAAAATGAGCCGCAGGTACAAGCGTGAACTGTATTCAGATCGGGTAGCTGAAATTAAGCGTCTGATGCCCGATGCGTGTATAGGTGTCGATGTAATTGTGGGATTTCCTGGAGAGACTGACGCCCATTTTTTGGATACCTATAATTTTCTAACTGAACTTGATATCTCTTATTTACACGTTTTTACCTATTCTGAACGTGATAATACCAAAGCTGCATCTATGCCAGGTGTTGTACCCTTGCGCAAGCGAAAAAAGCGCAGTAAAATGTTACGCGGACTTTCAGCAAAAAAGAGAAGAGCATTTTATGAGTCTCAGTTAGGAACCCGGCACACGGTTCTTTTTGAAGGCGAAAACAAAAAGGGATATATTCACGGGTTTACTGAAAATTATGTAAAAGTTAAGGCTCCGTGGGACCCTGCCTTAGTGAACACCCTACGCGATATTTGTCTTACAGAGATTGATGAAGATGGTCTTGTACGCTTTAATTATTCTGAAGAATCCGTTGCTATAACGGCATAAAAAAACCTGTTTTTTAACAGGTTTTATAAAGTTCATTTTAAGCATTGATCTAGATATTTATACCTACCGGTAATAAATCCTTATACTTTCTGCGATTTGCTCGCATAAATTTAGCAATCTCAGGACTTGTAGGTACAAGCCTAATGTTGCGATCTTCAACTTCTTTAAACACAGCAACGATAAAATCATTCATTTTGTCCTCTGTACCTTCGGGCATATGTAATTTGGTAAGAAAGATTTTACGATCCTGAAGGGAGTATTCAATTTTTGCCAATTTACCATCAATTGTGGTCTCAAATTGTCTTAGAAATTCGTTGTCTGTCAATTCAATCGCTGTCATTACATCCATATAAAATTTGATTTAAGAAAAAATAGTGCTTTCTGGAAGGTTTTGGCTACGACATTAGCATTCTTTTAGTAAGAATTTTAAAGTCTTTTCAAAGATACAAAAATTTTAAGGTTTTTTGGGGGAGTCATTGTTAAAGCCTTATTTTTAAATATTATGATATATGTCTATTTAATGCCGGGAATGGCGGCTAACCCCAGTATTTTTGACCATCTTAAACTACCTGCTGAGCGCTATACCCTTCACCCTCTTACCTGGAAGATTCCGGAACCCGGAGAGTCTCTGGCTTCCTACGCTAAAAAGATGTTACTTGAAGTAAAGCACAAGGATCCTGTACTTATCGGAGTTAGCTTTGGTGGTGTTTTGGTACAGGAGATGGCAAAATACGTCAAGTACAAAAAGTTGATTATCATAAGCAGTGTAAAGACCAAAGCCGAATTACCACGGCGTATGCGGTATTCAAAAGCACTGGGGCTTTATCGTATTGCTCCGGTAGGGCTCGTGCGTCACGTTAACCTGTTGTCTGATTATGCGGTAACCGAAACCCTAAAGCATAAAGCTGAATTGTATCAGAAATACCTTTCTATCACAGATCCGGTGTATCTGCACTGGGCTTTAGAACAGATGCTCTGTTGGGAACAGACCACATATGCACATGACCTTATACACATTCATGGCACGGCCGACCCGGTTTTTCCCTATAAGTATATCAAAAATTGCATTCCTGTTCAGGGAGGTACGCACGCGATGATCATAAGCCGTTGTAAATGGTTTTCTAAAAACCTGCCTAAATTGATAGGTGATTAAAAAACTCGCTTTTTACCAGTTTAAAATTTAAGAATGCAATAGCGGTATTGTTCTTGGTATCATGTCAATGATTTGCTAATTTGCACTACAACTTCAAAAAACAAGCTATGATACCAATTAAGAATATTTTGGCCGGTGTTGGCCTTATCGCTACAACTGCTGTTTGCGTACAGGCCGTTCAACAGGATACAACAGATCCTGAAATAACCAAAAAAGAAAAACTCGTTAACGACTATAATGTTTACGCCATTCCGCTACCGGAATCTATGGATTTTGCTGGCGAGCGAGTACCGCTTGAAGATCCAGATATACGCGAACGGATGGATCGGGAATTACTGGTCAACACATACTGGCAGTCTAATGGCTTACTTATTATTAAACGTGCGGAAAAATTTTTTCCCATTATAGAACCCATTCTTAAGGAAGAAGGTTTACCGGATGATTTTAAGTATCTGGCTGTGATAGAAAGTGGGTTGACTCAGGCAGTATCACCGGCAAGGGCTACCGGCTTCTGGCAAATACTGGGCGGAACAGGCAAAGAATTGGGTCTTGAGGTTAATGACAATGTAGATGAGCGTTACAATGTAGAGCTTGCAACACGTGCGGCATGTAAATATTTAAAGAAGTCTAAAGATTATTTGGGAAGCTGGACGCTGGCTGCGGCAGGCTATAATGCCGGAAATGCAGGTATCAATAGAAGGCTTGAGGCTCAGGATGTTGCCGGTTACTACGATTTGCTTCTGGGGGAAGAAACGGGTAGATATGTGTTTCGTATTTTGGCTTTAAAGGAAATCTTAAAGGAACCTCAGAAATATGGTTTTAATTTTACCGAGGATGATCTGTATCAAACCGTTCCTACTTACAAGGTAAAAGTGGATACTGCGGTAACGGATTTTGTAAAGTTTGCTCAGGGCTTCGGCATCAATTATAAAATTTTGAAAATTCACAATCCCTGGTTACGAGAAGATCATCTCAACAATGCCTCTCGGAAACTATATTATATCGAGATTCCGGAGAAGGGAGTTTATAGTGTAGGTCAATAGGTATCTCTAGTCATCTAGAAAATAAAAAAAGGAGCTTTGAAAGCTCCTTTTTTAAGGGTGTTATGTTAGATGCAAAATTAAAATGTTGCCAGTGATTCCGGAAGATCATTGATGTTGATGTTAAGATCAAGCTTTATCGCTGCGATCTGACGGCTCAAAAAGACTAGATTCTGATTGATCACCTCTGTAGTTGAAATTCCCAACTGGTTTGGGGGTCTTCTGTTAATATCCAAAATTTGTCCGTCTGCAGCCACTACATAAGAAAGCGAAATGCCTAAAGCATGTTTCAGAAGGTTTACCGTCTTCATGTGCTTGTTCTGCACTTCATCTACATAGGCGATTTGAATCGTTTTGTTGAATTTTTTAGCCTCCTTTCGAACAGTGCTTTTTGAATCCCAGAATAAAACGATAAAATCTACCAATCCGGCATAGCGCTCTGCTAGCTTATTGAGAACAGGAATTTCCCCATCGCTGGGAATACACCAGGAAGAATAGGTAAGTATAATTGTGGGGCGCTCAAAATCTTCAGTAGAAGTGATAAACGAATTATTAAGGCTTTCAAACTCGAGTTTGTCGATATAGGTGCCCTGCAAGTTGTTTTTTACCAGGCTGTCAAATAAAGATTTGGCAAAATCAAATTCACCGTACCTGAGGGCTTCATCCACCCGGGCGGTGTACTGATCCATATTTGCAGCCAAAGCATCAGAAAAAAGCACTTTTTGCTCCTCCTGCGCCTGCAGATTAAATATAGAAATGAGTAAAAGTATAAGTAGAGTTCTTGCCATATAAACACTTGAGTCACAAAGATATCTAGTGCTCAACGGGCAATAAAAACTTATCGATAAAGTGAAATTTATAATCGTTAAAGAACGCAATCTATTTTCAGGATAGTGCGCCTTTCAGATAAAACCTATTATAAAAATGGAATTTTGCAGTTTAAGGAGCGTATTTAAAATTACCTGCGCGCACCTCGGCCATATTGCTGGCGAGGCATATTTGCAGCCTGCTTCATTTGCTGCTTCATCATTTTAATCTGCTCTGTAAGCATATTGTGTTTGTCTAGCTTCTTTGCTTCCGCAAGTAACTTGTCAGCCTCCCGGCGTCTGTTTTTAGTCATCGCAATGCCGGCAAGATTTATTTTGGCCATCGCCAAATCAGCGTCCATGCTAAGACCCAGTTGAACAGCTTTCTTAAAATATTTCTCAGCCTGTATCATATTGGTTTGAGAAACCATCAGGCCGTTGAGATAATTATAATACCCTTCTTGCTTGCGTACCAGTGCTGCTTCTGGATTTTTAATTTTATCAAGCCATTTTTTAGCGCCGTCAAAATCCTGTTTTCTTAATCTCAAGAAAGCCAGTATGAGGATTTCGTTCTTAAAATATAAGAGAACAAAAATACCTGCCAGTAGAATCAATAAAATGCCGTTACCAATAGAACGATCTGCAAATTGCCAAACAGCTAATGCGATTATTAGAACAGCTAAAACGAGTTTTATATTTTTGTTGAACATTATCGGGATTCTTAAAGTGTTAAATCAAAGCACTTGCTTATACCTATAAGTGCCTGTTTTATTGAGCCTGCAAATGTAATAAAAACAATCTGAAATATTTTAAACTTTGCGCTTGTTGAATAAGAAACTGTTTGTATATTTGCGCCCAGCTTTTGAGAAGGCCATTCTCAAAATTACAATAGAAAAGTTTAAGGAAGATTAAAGAAGATACACAATGAGCAAAAGAACGTTTCAACCTTCAAAAAGGAAAAGAAGAAATAAGCATGGTTTCCGCGAGCGTATGGCTACTGCTAACGGTCGTAAAGTCCTTGCACGTAGAAGAGCAAAGGGTAGAAAGAGATTATCTGTATCTTCTGAGCTAAGACATAAAAAATAAATGATTTTATCATTTAAAATATCAAGGTGTTACTTTTTTAAGTAACACCTTTTTTTTGTAAATACTCCAGACTAAATTTAACCAAACATTCTTAATCTGAGCACTAATGCCTAAAAACGAAAAACTTAAATCAATTCTAATTATCGGTTCTGGTCCAATCATTATAGGTCAGGCTTGTGAATTTGACTACTCAGGATCACAGGCTTTAAGATCATTACGCGAAGACGGTATAGAAACCATTCTTATCAATTCGAATCCGGCGACCATTATGACAGACCCGGTAATGGCTGATCATATTTACCTATTACCGCTTACAACCAAATCAATTGTAAAAATTCTTGAAGAGCATCCACAAATTGATGCGGTGTTACCTACAATGGGTGGGCAGACCGCACTTAACCTGTGTATTGAAGCCGATGAGAAAGGGATTTGGAAAGACTATGGGGTTGAATTGATTGGTGTTGATATTGATGCGATTAATATTACGGAAGATCGCGAGAAGTTTAGGGAGCTTATGCTTAAAATAGGCATTGGTATGGCTCCGCAGGCTACTGCAACTTCGTTTTTAAAAGGAAAGGAAATCGCTCAGGAGTTTGGTTTTCCGCTGGTAATTCGTGCATCATACACCTTAGGTGGGGCAGGTGCTTCTATTGTATACAAACCTGAAGATTTTGACGCATTATTGAGTCACGGTCTTGAGATATCGCCCATTCATGAGGTGATGATTGATAAAGCCCTGATGGGCTGGAAGGAGTATGAGCTTGAGTTACTTCGCGATAAGAATAACAACGTGGTTATCATCTGTACGATTGAGAATATGGATCCTATGGGAATTCACACGGGAGATTCAATCACCGTGGCTCCAGCGATGACCTTGAGTGATCATACTTTTCAGCGTATGCGTGATATGGCCATTCATATGATGCGTTCTATTGGTGATTTTGCCGGTGGGTGTAACGTACAATTTGCCGTAAGCCCTGACGAGAAAGAAGATATTATTGCGATTGAGATCAATCCACGGGTATCGCGTTCTTCGGCTTTGGCTTCAAAAGCAACGGGATATCCTATTGCCAAGATTGCTTCCAAACTCGCTATTGGTTATACGCTTGACGAACTCGATAATCAGATTACTAAATCAACTTCGGCATTATTTGAACCCACGCTTGATTATGTGATAGTAAAAATCCCACGTTGGAATTTCGACAAATTTGAAGGTAGCGACCGTACTTTAGGTCTGCAGATGAAATCAGTAGGAGAGGTGATGGGTATTGGCCGCTCTTTTCAAGAAGCGTTGCATAAAGCAACCCAATCTCTAGAAATCAAACGTAATGGTTTAGGCGCAGATGGTAAAGGCTATACCAACTATGATAAGATTATTGAAAAATTGACGAACCCGAGTTGGGACCGCGTCTTTACGATTTATGATGCCATACAAATGGGTATTCCGCTGAGTCGTATTCACGAGATTACTAAAATTGATATGTGGTTCCTCAAGCAATTTGAGGAGATGGATGCACTTGAGAAAGAAATCTCGAAGTATAAAATAGACACCCTGCCACGTGATTTATTGCTTGAAGCCAAGCAAAAAGGTTTTGCAGACCGTCAGATCGCACATATGCTTGACTGTCTTGAAAGCCATGTTTATGATAAACGGGATGAATTTAAAATCAACCGTGTCTACAAACTGGTAGATACCTGTGCCGCGGAATTTGTAGCACAAACACCTTATTTCTATTCCACTTTTGAAAATGAAATGGAGTTGCCTTCAGGTGAGCGTTTTGCAGACAACGAAAGTAAGGTAACTGACAAGAAGAAAGTTGTGGTGCTAGGCTCAGGCCCTAACCGTATCGGTCAGGGGATTGAGTTTGACTACTGCTGTGTACACGGAGTTATGGCAGCTGCCGAATGCGGATACGAGACCATAATGATCAACTGTAACCCGGAGACAGTTTCGACTGACTTTGATATTGCAGACAAACTGTATTTTGAACCGGTATTCTGGGAACATATTTACGACATCATTCGTCACGAAAAACCAGAGGGCGTAATCGTTCAGTTGGGTGGGCAGACTGCTCTTAAACTGGCAGAGAAATTAGATCGTTACGGAATTAAAATTATAGGAACCAGCTATAAGGCGCTTGACCTTGCTGAAGACCGCGGTAGTTTCTCCAGACTTTTAAAAGAAAATGGAATTCCCTATCCGGAGTTTGATGTGGCAGAAACTGCTGAAGAAGCACTTGCTGTTGCAGACCGCCTTGACTTCCCCATTTTGGTAAGACCTTCTTATGTATTGGGTGGTCAGGGAATGAAAATTGTGATCAACAAAGACGAACTTGAAGAGACGGTAGTTGATTTACTTCGAAAGATCCCAAATAATAAATTGCTTTTAGACCATTATCTGGATGGTGCAATTGAGGCCGAAGCTGATGCCATTTGTGACGGAGAGAATGTTCAGATCATTGGTATTATGGAACATATAGAGCCTTGTGGAATACACTCCGGGGATTCAAACGCTACTTTGCCTCCGTTTAACCTGGGAGATTTAGTAATTCAGCAAATTAAAGATCACACACATAAGATTGCTCTGGCACTTAATACGGTAGGATTGATCAACATTCAGTTTGCGATTAAAGACGATAAGGTGTATATTATCGAAGCCAACCCGCGTGCGTCGCGTACCGTTCCTTTTATAGCAAAAGCCTATGGAGAGCCATACGTGAACTATGCCACTAAGGTAATGTTGGGCGAAAAGAAAGTGACTGATTTTGATTTTAATCCGAAACTAGATGGTTATGCGATTAAACAACCCGTGTTCTCATTTAACAAATTCCCGAATGTGAATAAGCAATTAGGACCTGAAATGAAAAGTACCGGCGAAAGCATCTTGTTTATCGACAGTTTAAAGGATGATGCCTTTTACGATTTGTACGCGAGAAGAAAAATGTATTTAAGTCGATAATTTTTTGCAACATATAATTTGTGGTAACGTCTTTAGAATAACTTTAGTATAATATTGCCTTTTATTTGGCATTCTTTTTGAAAAGTTATTCTATCTTTACAACACACTGAAACACAGTTATATGGTATGAAATTTACTTGGTTCTACATCTTCCTAATGGGTTTTGCGTTGACACTTAACGCGCAAAAAACACACGTAATCGATTGGAGGTCAGGTTCTAGGGATCTTTCTGCGACGCTTGAAGTTAAGGTAGGAGATACTGTACAATGGGTTTTTGGTGAATATCTGCCGCAGAATATTATCAATACTTCTTTTGGTGCCCCTTCAGATTTTGGGATTTCTCAACGACTTTCTAAGGGTTCCGTTTATGAGTATATTTTTACTAAAAAAGGGATTTATACGTTTGAGAGCAGTGCCAAGAAAAGTTTAAAAGGAAGTATTAAAGTTTCTGATTCAAACTCGGTGGTTTCACAAACGGCAGATGGATATAAAATTTATCCCAATCCAGTTAAAGATCGTCTATTCTTTGAAAGTCCGGCGTTGAGTAATGCCTTGGATATCACCTTTTACGATGTCTTAGGTAAAAAAGTAAAGCAGGATCGGGTTTCTTCATCGATTGCCTCAAACGGTCTTGACGTGAGTACCTTGAAGCGAGGTGTTTATTTGATTCAAATTGATAATGGAAACCGTTCTTTTACGCAGAAACTAATTAAAGATTAAATAACATATAATCCCAATATTAAAAGCCCTTCTGAATTTCAGAAGGGCTTTTTGGTTTTATAAATTAATCCTATTAAACATTTGAAGCCACTTCCATAAGCAGGGCGCAAAGATAGGCTCCTGCCGTTCCCGTAACGTAACCAAAAACCGCCAGCAGTATCCCAACCGAAGTCAGCGAGGGATGAAACTCAGCAGCAACCACCGGCGCGGATGCAGCACCACCCACATTAGCCTGACTACCCACCGCCAGAAAGAAGTAAGGCGCTTTGATGAGTTTAGCCACGCCAATTAATAAGCCGGCGTGAATGCTGATCCAGATTAAACCAATGGCGATCAAACCGGGATTTTCAAGTACTTTATTCAAATCCATTTTCATACCTATGGTAGCTACCAAAATGTAGATAAAGAGTCCGCCCACTTTACTGGCACCGGCACCTTCATAATTTTTAGCTTTGGTAAACGAAAGTGCGATCCCAAAAGCGGTGGCAAAAACAACCATCCACAGAAAGCTGGAACTTAGAGAAGAAAGAATTTTCTCCTTGTTACGAACCACTTCAAAATTGTTTTCGAGAAACGAAGCGAAATGCGTACCCAACAAATGCGCCAGGCCTACACCTACGAAGGCGAAAAACAGCAGCATCACAAGGTCCTTTAAGCTGGTGACCCGCGCAATACGTTCGGTGTGGGTAGTCACCTTTTGTTTCAGGGTTTCAATGGAAGACGTATCTGCTTTAAGCCAGCGGTCAATGCGGTCGCGCTTACCAATACCAAAAAGAAGTATGGCCATCCAGATATTAGCCACTACGATATCAATAAGTACCATCCCGCCATATTTCTCGGGGTTGTATTTAAAAACCTCAAGCATCGCGGCCTGATTGGCACCACCACCTATCCAGCTGCCGGCAATGGTGGAGAGCCCGCGCCATGTGGCGTCAAAACCATTACCGCCAACGGTTTCCGGTGAAAAAATGGAAACGACTAAAATGGCCAGAGGTCCGCCGATGATTATACCTAAGGTACCCGTAAAAAACATAATCAGGGCTTTTGGTCCCAGATTGACAATGGCTTTAAGATCTATACTAAGCGTCATTAAAATAAGCGCTGCTGGCAGCAGATACCTGCTGGCAACAAAATACAGATTACTGGCTTCCTCAGATACGATACCAGTACTGGCCAGGATTGCCGGTAAGAGATAGCACAACAATACCGTAGGGACGACGGTATAGAATTTTTGCCAAAACTTCGTTTGCAGGGAAGAAGTATAAAACACAATACCCAGGCAAAGCGCCAGGAGTCCAAAAATTACCGTATCGTCTGTTAAAGGCAGTTGATTCATCGTACAAAATAAGGTTAGGCACTAAAGGTAGGAATTTGGACTTATTAAGACTTAAGGACAATTGGCTAAATTATAAGCACGGTTTTTACGGAAAGCAATATTTTTAATTAAACATAGCGGTTCAGATTTCACCTGAACCGCTAAGCTTAATATTTGGGTGTCATTATTTCACAACAGTAGCTTCTAATTCTACCGTTAAAGTAGCGAAAAGCCCTTTGACTTCAAGCAATGTTGTTGCTTGTTCTATACCATACTTTTGTAAGAAAGGTACATACACATCCATACAAGTCGCAAAAAAATCCTGGGTTGAAGTTGTGTAAACATTGAGCCGCACAATGTTTTTGCATTCATAGTCAGACTCACTTATGAGCTGCTCCAAATTACTAATTGTTTGAATAAGCTGGGAGCGCATATCTTCGTCACTTGGAACACCGTGTATATTTAATGCTACTTGACCAGAACAATAAAGAGTACCTTCAACCTGTTTTACATCAACTGCTTGTGCGGAGTTTGTGTTTTTACCCCATTCCCAAGGGTTAATGATTCTTTTTTCCATTTTAAATTTGTTTTACTTGTTAAACTTGAGGCAAAACTAAAATGGAGTTGTGACAGCCCTATGTCAGGGGTTGAACTGGAACTAATAAAATTTATCAAAGTACTCCTGCAAAGTCATTTTATGTGGCTCAAAATGTTTAGCAAGCACTTGTAACTTTTTTATTCGATCCAAGCGAAAATAACGAAACTCTTTTCGTAATTGACAATAAGCGACCAGTAACCAGTTTTCAGTGCTAAGTAGCGCAAAGGGTTCAATTATACGCGTGGTTAATTGCTCTTCAACATTTACGTAGTCTATTTTGGTCAAATAAAAATTAGTTAGGGCAAACTGGAGTTCAGATAAATTATTACTGTTTCTTTCCCGGTTTAGATTTTGATTGAATCTTGTTCTTTCTGATAATAAATTAACCTTATCTTTTTGACTGTATATTAATACTGCTTTTATTTTCTCTATGGCTTCTGAATAATCCTTTATAAAAGAAGCATCCTTGTTTTTAAGTACTAATTGCTCGGCTGTAATTAGGGCATTAGCTTCGGCTTCTGTAAACATGACAGGAGGAATTTTATATCCTTCCATTAATGCGTAGCCTTTACCTTCTTCTGTGATTATCGGAACTCCAGCTTGTTCCAAAGCCCGAATATCTCTGTAAATTGTTCTAACACTTACCGAAAATTTTTCCGCTAATTCCGTTGAAGTTAAAAGTCTTCTCGTTTGTAACTGCGTTAAAATTGCAGTCAATCTTGAAATTCGTTTTAATTCATTTTGGTTCATTCTGTATTTCTCGGGTTTATTTCAAATGGCTTTCAATGCGTTATTTCATTAAGAAATACACTCTCAGCCAGTTCCAATTTCTGGATAACAGTATAATTTATTCAGGTCTATCAATTGTTAATACTGCAACTGCACCTTATGCGAGTTTTTTAAAATCTCAAGATCCTCGTTGTTGATTTCTTCATTTTTAGAAGTATGTTTTCGGTGTTCTTTGTTCAGTTGCTGGCGGTTCAGGCTTTTTAAAAAGCGGCGCATTTCTTTTTCGGTTTTTAGAACAAGGCCGGGCACCGGTACTGAGTTTCCGGCATCATCCTTAGCTACCATCGTAAAGTAGCTGGAGTTGCAATGCTTGATGGTGCCGCTGTGAATGTCTTCGGCCTCTACACGTATGCCTACCACCATTGAGGTACGGCCCACAAAATTTACCGAGGCTTTCATCACCACGAGTTCGCCTACTTCAATAGGTCTTAAAAAGTCAACGGTATCTACACTGGCGGTCACGCAGTAATTGCTGCTGTGTTTTGAGGCGCAGGCAAAAGCGATCTGGTCCATTAGGGAGAGGATGTAGCCACCGTGAATTTTTCCGCTAAAATTGGTATGCGAAGGCAGCATCAATTCGCTGATGGTTACCTGTGATTGTTCTATGGTTTTAAATGAATCCAAAAGCTTCGGTTTTAAAAGTTAGGGTTGTAAGGCGTGATTTATTCACGGTTAAAATGTGGCGAATTTTCTTTAGAAATATCCGTGATAAAGTATTTGGTATCACCCCAAAAGAAAAAGGTCGCGTAGCGCTCTTCGTAGGTGAGTTTCACATAACTCCCCTGATATTCTTTAAGCTTATCAATCACGTCCTGCTTACTGCCCATCACCGAAAAGTCAAAGATCTGCGCCCCGCTAATGCCCTGACTAATCTGGCCTTCCCAGGTCTTAACCAGCACACCCTTTCTACTAAATTTAATGAGTTCGCCTGCGCGTGTACCTTCGCTATACGGCACAAAATAGACAAACGAGTAGAAGAGTATAGCAAAGGCAAGGATTCCGACGAGTACAAAGGCTAAGAGTTTTTTCATATTCTAGTTGATGTTATTTAGTGTTTGGTTTAAATGTAAGTAAACCTCCCTCTAAACCTCCCTTCGAAAGGAGACTTTTGCTCCTTCCCTTTGAAGGGAAAGCTGGGATGGGATGTTGAATGTTGTTTTTCATTTTAATTATTAATCTCCTTCTTCTTCAAATGTATCATCACTAGCGCTATTCAGCAATTTTTGATCGAGTTGTTTTCCGGTTTTAGCGCCCAGCTTGCGTAGTTTTTCGACCCGACTCACGAGATTGCCTTTGCCGGTGAGTTTAGTCATGGTACGCTCCCAGGTGTTTTGTACGGTGCCCAGCTGGCTTCCTATTTTACTCAGTTCTTCAGTAAGTAAGGTAAAGGAATCGTATAACCTTCCTGCCTGTGTGGCGATCTCAATCGCGTTGCGTTTTTGCCGGTCGTTTTGCCAAAGATTTTCAACCAGTTTCAACGCGGCGAGCAGGGTAGAAGGGGTGACGATAATTACATTTTTTGTAAAAGCCTCTTCATACAAACGCGGCTCGTGTGCCGAAGCCAGAGCAAAGGCCGGCTCAATGGGGACAAACATAAAAATGGTATCGGGACTCTCATCGAGCAGCATCTCGTAGCGTTTAGAAGCCAACGTATCGATATGCTTTTTTACCGAAGCAAGGTGCTGCTTCAGACAGTTTGCTTTTAGCGCCTCATCCGTTTCGGAAACGTAGCGCTCAAAAGCCACCAGCGAGACCTTGCTGTCTATAATCATTTTTTTGCCGTCCGGCAGGTGAATGAGTACATCGGTCACCAGGCGTTTTCCGTGTTCATCGGTATGCGTGTCCTGCAGGCTGTATTCCCGGTCTTTCTGAAGCCCCGATTTTTCTAAAACCCGAGTCAGGATGAGTTCGCCCCAGTTACCCTGCATTTTAGCATCGCCTTTAAGTGCTTTGGTCAGATTGTCTGCATCTTTGCTCATTTGTAAATTAAGCGCTGCCAGACCCTTAATTTGTTCACGCAGTTCGCTGTGACGCCCCAGACTTTCCTTATTGGTTTCTTCAACCTTTTTCTCAAAACTGTTTATTTTTTCCTGTAGCGGTTTTAAAATCGTATCCAGGTTTTCTTTATTCTGAAGGGTGAATTTACTCGACTTTTCGTCTAAAAGTTTGTTCGCGACGAGTTCAAAATCTTTGGTAAACTTTTCCTGAAGCTTTTCGAGTTCGGTATTTTTTTCGCGGATTCGTTCTTCCAGATGTTCAAAGGCGGTATTGCGTGCTGTCAGTTCGTTTTGATAAAACTCCTTGTCTTCCTGTAGCTGCGCTATTTTTTGCTGTAATGCAGCCTCTTGTTTTGACAATTGCTCGCGCTGTATTTCTGCATTGCTCAGGCGTTCTGAAACCTGGGCATAACGGCTATTCTTACGCAGTGAAGTCAGCAAATAAGCGATTAGGGCACCCACCGCAAGTCCGGCAATCAGGGCAAGTATCAGCAAAAGGCTTTGATCCATTCAGGCAGAATTTTCTCAAAGATACGGATAACGCAGAGGTCTTAGCGAATTAAAAAGCGTCGGGATGCTTTATCGAAATGTACATTGGTCCCGGGGAACAGGTTCTCAAAAATACCCTGTTCAATCAGGGCTTCGGGGGTGTTTTGGTTGGTAGTGTTGTTGTGTAGAACAATCATTTCATCGCAAAGCGAAAGCACCAATTCTATATCGTGTGTGGTACACAAAATGGTTTTTTGCTGCTGCCGAGCAATCTTTTTAAGCAGCGAAAAAATGGAAGCTTTATGATGTAAATCCAGATGGGTTGTAGGCTCATCGAGCAGAATGACCTCGGTATTTTGTGCCAAAGCCCGCGCGATCAGGGCCCGTTGCAATTGCCCGTCACTCAGCGCATAGCAAGGTTTGTGTTTGAGGTTTTCAAGCTCTGTTGCTGTAATTGCAGATTGTATTTCGGCTTTGTCTTCTGCGGTAAGTTTACCCAACCAGTTAGTGTAGGGCTGCCGTCCCAAAGAGACGAGTTCGAGAACCGTAAGGTTTTTTGAAATGACCTGCCCGGTGAGTACCACGCTGATTTTTAAAGACCGGGTTTCGGTATCCAGATTTTCAAGCGGTTTACCTTCCAGAAAAATGTTTCCATCCAGCGGTTCCTGCAAACCGGCCAGGGTGCGCAAGAGCGTTGATTTACCGGAACCATTAATGCCCACCATCGTTACAAAACTGCCGGCTTGTAAGTTCAGATTAATGTTGCTGACCACAGTTTCTTTTTCGGCTTTGCCATATCCTACAGCAAGATTTTTGGTTGATAGAACACTATGTGAATGGGTCGAACGCATCTTTTAAAATAGGAGTTTTTTCTTTCGGATCAATAACCAAATGACAACAGGTGCTCCAATGAGTGAGGTGATCGCATTGATGGGCAGGGTGATGGGCAAGCCCGGTAATTGGGCTAAAATATCACAGAGCAACATCAGCAACGCACCCCCGAGAATACAGGCAGGTAGGAGCGTCCAGTGATTAGAAGCCGTAAACCATTGCCGGATCAGGTGGGGTACGGCAAGCCCCACAAAGGCGATAGGACCTACAAATGCGGTAAGGCTACCGGCCAGGATGCTGGTCGAGATCAAAATCACAAAGCGGCTGCGTTGCAGGGAAACCCCCAGTGTTTGCGCGTAGTGGTCCCCGAGAAGCAGGCTGTTGAGATTTTTGGTGATGCTGAAGGCTAAACCGATTCCTATAACATAGCAAAGCCAAAGAATGCCCAAAGCGCTCCAAGAGATATCGCCCAGACTACCAAAAGACCAGAACATATAGCGTTGCAGTTCTTCGGCGGGGCTGAAGTAAGCCAGAATACTGACTACTGCAGAAGTGAGACTGCCAAACATCAACCCGATGATCAACAAAGCCATAGCATCACGCACCCGAGATGCGACTGCAATCACGACGCTGAGCACGGCAAAACTACCCAGGCTGGCCGCAATGATGGTACCCCAGCCATGTACCGAAAGTAAGGCTGTTAAGCCTAAAGCACTTCCGCCCAAAATAAAAAAAGCTACGCCCAAACTGGCGCCACTGCTTATGCCCAAAACAAAAGGTCCCGCCAACGGATTTTTAAACAGCGTTTGCATCATAAGTCCGGCTACGGCGAGTCCGCTGCCGGTCATTAACGCTGCCAGGGCTTTGGGAATGCGGTAATCGAGAATGATATAGGTCCAGGCTTCGCGAATGCTGTCGTCGCCCAAAATCACCTGGAAAATTGCTGAAAGTGGTATGTATACCGATCCCAGCCCAATATTGAGCAGCAGCAGCAGGAGTACGCCAACGCCCAATACTGCAAATTTGGTGCTATGTCGAAAGCTAGTCTTCAAGGCGGGTGTAAAAATGAGATTGGTGATCGGGCAGTAGCTGAGGATGAAAAATCGCCACAAGATCTTCAAGTACCCAGTCGGGTCGTGAAGAGGCTAATTCGTAATACAACATACCGCCGGTTTCCCCTTTAGCGGCTGCAAAACTATAAATGTTTTGTTCGTTGAAGGCTTTGAAGCGGGTATAGGCTTCGTTTGACGAGGCCAGTTCACCAAAGCTTTCAAAAGCATTGGGTGCAATCCAGAAATCAGCATCCTGAGCGGTGTTTAGCACTTCTTCAATGCTCAGGGCGGCGCTGCCGGTTCCTTCGGTATCTTTATACAGGTAATCGGCGTGCGCGTCTGCCACCAAAGTTGCGGCCCAGCTGTCACCTTTGGGTAAATACCAAACATCCTTGAACATAGCGCCGCTAATCACGCTGGGTTCTTCAGGTGCAGTCGCAGCCTTTTGTTTGAGATCGAGATAGCGCTTTTCGATACTATTAAAAATAGAGTCGGCTTTTGCGCTTTGGTCATAAAGTGCCGCGAAAAACTTGATCCATTCCGCCTGACCCAGAGGCGTGGTTTCAGTCCAGTCGCCGTTGTAAAGCACCGGGATTCCTGCACGTTGCAGGGAGTTGATGGTTTTGTTTTCGCCTTCCACTCCAAAAGTTATAACTACGTCGGGGTTTAGGTTTATGGCACTTTCGGTATTGATGGATTCGTTTTGACCCAATTCTTCAATGGCACCTGCATCGATACGTGCGCGGGTTTTGGGAGACGAAATGTAATCGAGATTGGGAAAGCCTTTTAAGCTTGCTTCAACACCCAGCAGTTCGAGCGCCGGGATGTGGGTGGTTGAGGTAACCACAATGCTTTGAACGGGAATCTGTATAACCGCATCGGCCTGTACACTATCCGGAAGTTTTTGCTTATGTTTTAGTAACGCATAGCGGAAACTTTTGTCGCTTCCGGGCCAGGCCTGAGTGACTGAAAGCAGCGCGTAATCCTCATAATCAACAAGGCTAAATCCTTTAGCATACTTCATGTTTTGTTCCCGAGATGTTTTTGCGGAAGCGGGATCATCGCCCTTTTGCTGTTTGCAGCCTGTGAGGACCAGAAGAAAAAGAACTAAAAAAGAGGCTAAAGTTTTTGCTTTCAAAATAATAGAGGCTTTAGGATTTTTAAATGCCGCTTCAAAAGTAAGATTAATTAAAAAAAGGCGTGCAGGCTTATGGATTTGATTAACTTCGTGCCCGAATTTTGGTGGCAATTTTCAGTCTGAAAAATGCCTTAAAAGGGAATCAGGTGATTTAGAATTCAAGGTTCAAAGTTCAAAATTTAAAGATTTTGTATTTCATACTTTGTACTTCGTATTTTAAAAATTCCTGAGCTGTTCCCGCAACTGTAAGCTTTTTCCGCATAAGCGGAAGGTAGAGATTACTCTTTATGCCACTGCCTGTAAACAGGTGGGAAGGTTGATCTTTATACGCGAGCCAGGAGACCTGCCTTTATTCACTTTTGTCAAACCTTCGGGATAAAGGTTTGTATGAAGGTGACTTCATACCTTTTCTCGTACAATCTTATTTTAAATGAATACCAAAAAGTATGTTTTGGGCGGCGCATTATTGGCGTCCCTGTCGGTTTTTGCTCAGCAGGAAGAACCGCAAAAACTGGATGAAGTCGTAGTGACCGATTCCAAATTTGAATTGAAACGCGAAAACAGCGGAAAAGTAGTTACGCAAATCACCCGCGACGAACTCGAAAAACAGGAGGGCAAATCGGTTGCCGAAATTTTGAGCACCGTAAGCGGAATCAGCATTAATGGTGCACAGAGCAACGCCGGGCAAAACATCAGTATTTTTGCTCGTGGCGGAAATAACCGCCAGGTACTGGTGCTTATTGACGGCGTGCAGCTCAACGATCCTTCAAACATTGCTTCAGATTACGATTTGCGATTACTGGATGTGAATACCATTGAGCGTATTGAAATTATCAAAGGCGCGGCCAGTACGTTGTATGGAAGTGGCGCGGCTACTGCAGTCATCAACATCATTACCCGCAAAGCTTCGCGCGACAAGATCGCTTTTGAAGCTACTTCTGTTGCCGGTACGAATGAGGCTCAGAACGATCGGGACTTTAGCTTTAATGATTTTCAAAACCGGGTGTCAGTAAACGGAACGCTGGATAAATTTACCTATCTGGTAGGCTTTGCACAGCAGTACACAGACGGACTTTCGGCGGTTATTGACGAAGACAGCAACGAGAAAGATCCCTTTTCACGCTACAGCACGCAGGTGAAGTTTGGGTACGATTTTGGCGAGCGTTTCAGTCTTACCGCTTATGGAAACTACGATAAAATGGATGTGGATTATGACAATTCGTTTCCGCTGGAAGACGCGCCTTTTCGCTCCTTTAGCAAGCAGTACCGTGGTGGGATCAATTCGGAATTCAACTATAACAAGGGAAGCATCACCTTAAACGCTGCCTATAACAGCATTGAGCGTGAATTTGAATCTAATTTCCCGAGTGCTTATGATTCAGACAGTTATATTCTCGATGTATTTAACCGCTATACCTTTAATGAGAAGTTCTATACCGTTTTAGGACTGAATCACATCAACAGCCGCACCTATTTTGGGGAGCAGGAGACTTCTCAAATTACCGACCCGTATGCCAATGTGGTGTATGTTTCTGATTTTGGACTGAATTTAAACGCAGGCGTACGCCTCAATAATCACAGCGAATACGGAAGCCATTTGACCTATAGTTTGAATCCGTCATTTTCTTTGGAGCAGGAGAAAGGCTATTTAAAGTTTTTCGGAAGCTACGCGAGCTCTTTTATCGCACCTTCCCTTACGCAATTGTACGGGGGTTTTGGCGCCAATCCTGATTTGCAGCCTGAAGAAGACCGAACGCTGGAAGGTGGTGTGGAATGGAAGTCGGGTACTTTTCGCGTAAGCGGAACCTACTTCAACCGTCTGGAAGAAAACTTTATTGATTATGTGACGATTGACCCCGTAACTTTTGAAGCTCAATATCAAAATGTAACCGAAGATTTTAAGGTTCAGGGTGCTGAGTTTGAACTGCAAGGGAAACTCTTTAAACTTCTTGACCTAAGAGCCAATTATACCTTTACTGAAACTAAAGACCGGTTATTATTACGTTTGCCCAAGCATACGGCTTTCGGGCAATTGGGTCTTAATCTGGATAGTGGTACGTTTTTATCGGCCAGTTATCAATATCGTGGAGCTCGCAAAGACAGCGATTTTTCAACCGGAGAGCAGGTGAATCTGGATGCTTACGGTTTGTTTGATCTCTATTTAAGCCAAAAGATTCTGAAGAATCAGGTGAATCTTTTTGTGGGGCTGAACAACGTTTTCAATACTGATTATGTAGAATTGGTGGGCTATACCACCAGAGGACGCAACATTCGATTTGGGTTGAATCTTTCGCTATAAGCTTAATTACAACACAAAAAAACCCGGCTTTTGAAACTTCAAAAGCCGGGTTTTCTTTTATATTAATTTATTATTTTTTGATAACAGGTAGGTTATTATCATACATTTTCTGAAACGTAGGACTGAACATATCGCTTTCCCCTACCGTTTTAACAGGAATATCAAATGGTTTTTTTCGATTTTTAGAAACGAAAGATTTGCCGGTTATTGCCTGTAATGCCGAAGCTAATAAGGGTTCTGTTGGCTCACCTAATACTCCCAGGTTTGCAATATCTTCTTCTTTGGTAACGTCTGGCGTAAGTCCTGTAGGAGGCCCTACTGTTCCATCGGCATTTGAATAGGTGTAAATCAAAGGCTGAATCGCGTATTTATGTTCAGGATTTAAATTGTTTTTACCAAAATTATCTCCGTCATACAAAGTCGCAGAGGCCTGAAATTTACCAACCGTTGTTGTACCCACTAAAGTTACCGGAATATAAGGTTCTAGCCCAATGACGGTTAGCTCACTAGCAGAAGCAGTACTTTCAGTTCCAATAACATAAAGCCTATTTAAGTTTAGACTGTTGATGGGCTGTTCTTCTGAAGTACCAGTATAAATGGTACTGTTAAAGCGGTTCAGAAGACTTTCGGGTTCTTCAGACTCAAAATAAGCCATAGCTTCGGCATTCCATTGTTCTTTGATCAATACCTCACCATCAAACTGGCCGGTAATCATTGAGGTCAGATCAATAGCAGTTGCTACAGAGCCACCACCGTTGTATCTTAAGTCTAAGACTAAATCAGTAATACCGTCTGCTTTAAATTGAGCAAAAGCAGAATTCAGTTCGTCATCATACTGACTTACAAAGGAATTGTACATCAAGTAACCAATTTTTTGACCCTCAACATCAAGCGTCTTTGCAATGAGAATTGGGTTTTCGGCAAAATTGGTTTCTTTCGTTAGCGTAACCGTTTCACCGGTTTGGGTAACAGTTCGACCACCTTCAGCATTTTCTACTATTGTTGCAAGGGTAAGCGTGTAGGAATCCCGTCCAATTAAACTTTGATAATTATCAATAGTCAGAGGTGTGCCGTCGATTTCAGTAAATAAATCCCCTCTTTTAATTTCGCTGTCGGCCGCAGGTGAATTTCCAGCAACATAGCGCACATATCCAAAAATATTATTGGTGTTTGAGAAACGTACCAATTGAAATTTAAGTCCGTTACTCTTACTTACGCCCGAAAAACTATTTTCAAGCTCTTGGTAATCATCAGTTAAAAAACTAAAACGATCCTGTTCTGAAAGCAACTCATCGTAAAAAAACACATCAGGATCCGGGTTTTGAGATAGATATTCCACATATTCTGGAACAGTATTAAAAAACGTATCAGCAAGCTCAGGAATATCTGATTTGTACAAATAATACACATTCATAGCCTGATACATAAAATCCTGAATGGGGAAATCTTCACGGGCAAGAGCCGGGGTTTCTTCTTCCGGGGTTTCTTCTTCTGGCGTTTCCCCCATAAAGTTGTTGGATGTATCGTCATCTTTAGAACAGCCTGAAAATACAAGCAGGCCAAGCATAAGTATCAATAAATTCTTTTTCATATTCATATTTAAGGGTTTATTATAATTTTCTCTGGTTTTGCAAAGCTTTCGGCAGTTGGTCAATATACATACGCTGAAAGTCAATGCCCGGATTTTCAACCGACTTAAAAGGTTCAACTTTTATGCCACTTCTGGATTTACCGGCGTGACTTCGGCCCAGGATCTGGTCGAGGGCCAGGCTGAGCAGGGGTTCGTTAGACTCGCCCAGTATGCCAAGATTAGACAAATCTTCTCTAAGTTCAAAATCGGGTGAAATACCTGTGGGTGGGCCTACCACGCCGTCTGCATTTTCATAGGTATATACTAAAGGCTGTATCGCATAAAAATGACGAGGATTTAAGCTTTTGTCGTTTCTGGTAAAGTCATCTGAGTCATATAAGGTTATGGAAGCCTGAAACTTACCAACAGTAGTGGTGCCCACAGTTTTCACATCAATATAAGGGTCCAGTCCTGTAATAGTAAGTTCACTGGCCGATGCTGTGCTACCAGTTCCTATAACAAAAAGTCTTGTAAGATTAAGACTGTTTATGGCATTGCCGTTAGAAATGGTGTTGTCAAAGCGGTCGATTAAAGATTCGGGATTTTCAGATTCTAAAACTGCCTGTATCTCGGGATTCCAGCGTTGCTTGGTTATAATCTGACCGTTAAATTGGCCGGTGATCATCGAAGTCAAATCAATAGCTGTTTCTACAGAACCACCACCATTATAACGCAGGTCAAGAACCAAATCTTCGATACCGTCACTTTCAAACTGGGCAAAAGCATTATTAAGTTCCACATCAAAATTTCGCCGGTAGGCATTATACATCAAATAGCCTATTTTCCGGTTGTTGACGGTCAATGTTTTTGCGATAAAAACCGGGTTTTCGGTATACTCTACCTGAGTCAAAGCAATACTTTCACCTGTGGGTTGTAAATCATCATTGGCATCAAATTCTGCCAAATCGATGCTAAATGTATCGAGGTTGAGCAATTCGCGGGAACGTGCGCTTAGTGAATAAGTTCCGTCTGCATTTGCAGTAGTGGTAAGCCGCTCTCCGTTGATACTGTTAAATAACATTCCGCGCTCAACACCGGCTTCAGAAGCAGGCGTGTCAGGCAACACATAGCGCACCCAGGCAAAAGCAAAATTGGGATCGTTGCGATCTAGTGATAAGCCGTACTCAATCCCTGATGTTTTTGAAATTCCCGCAAAACTGCGCTCAAGTTCCCGGTAATCGTCCGTTATAAAACTAAAACGATCTACAGGTGCAACGAGTCCGTTGTAAAAAAAACTTTCGGGGGTGTCGAAGCTATTCAGAAAATCGTTTCGCTCATCACGCGACTCAAAAAAGTCGTTGGCCAGTTCGGGCACGTCTGGTTTATATAAATAGTAAAGCTGCATCCCGTCGTAGATGAAATTTTTAATTTCAAGAAACGAAACGGGTCCTAATTCGTCATCACGATCTGTACTGCAAGACCAGGACACAACAAGTAAAACACAGGCGCAAATATTGAGAGCAATTTTTTTCATAAGGGTGCAAATTTTATTAGCGCTAAATTTAAAGGTTTATTGTATTAAACGTGGATGATGTAACAAAATTTATGTTGAGTCGTCATCCTTATAACTAACCACAAGAAGAGATGAACCAAAAGGAATTTTTAGCTCACGTGACTCCCGTACAGGACCGGCTGTATCGCCTTGCAAAGCGGTTGCTGGTATCTGAAGATGAGGCGCAGGACGCTACTCAGGAGGTTCTCATAAAATTATGGTCGTACCGTAAAAAGTTTAAAAAACTGAAAAGTGTGGAAGCTTTTGCAGTGACCATAACCAAAAATCACTGTTACGATAAGTTGAAGCTCAAAAGTAGCAGCAATTTACAACTGGTACATACAAATTATGAGGATGAACATTACAATACGGTAAAACAAACTGAAAATCAGGACAGTGTAAACTGGGTATTGAAATTGATGAATGACTTACCCGAACAGCAGCGCTTGGTGTTGCATATGCGGGATATTGAGCAGTATAGCAACAGTGAGATTGCCGAAGAATTAAATTTAAATGAAACAGCGGTGCGTGTGACGCTTTCGAGGGCTCGAAAAACCATACGCGAACAATTGCTAAAAAAACACAACTATGGAATTAGATAAAATCGAAAACCTGCTCCAGCTTTATTTTGAAGGGGAGACTTCACTCGAGCAGGAAGCCCAGTTGCAAAATTACTTTACTAGTGATAAAGTAGCGGCGCACCTGGAAGAATATAAACCTTTGTTTGCAGCTTTTGCAGTTGCCCGTGAAGGTAGTTTTAACCGAACATTAGAACTGCCCGAAGATAAGCCTAAACGCTACTGGATACCCATTGCGGCGAGTATACTACTCTGTGTGGGCTTGTTTTTGACCTTTAATCAACAATCGGGGTCAGATCAGGATTTGGGCACCTATAAAGACCCTGAAGTAGCAGCGCTTAAAACTAAGCAGGCCCTGTTTATGATGGGGAATTTTGTAAACAAAAGTACTGGTAACCTTAATAAGCTTGATGCTTTTGAGGAAACCACCAATCAAATTTTAAAATAATCAAAATCAAAAAACAATGAGAAAATTAGTAATTACAATCCTTTTGGTAAGCTTAAGTCTTACCGGTTTTTCACAAAGCTTCGAGAAGTTTGAAGATATGAAAGATGTAACCGCAATGGTTATGAATCAAAAAATGTTCAAGCTTCTGGGCAAGATGGATCTGGACTCTAAAGATCCTGAGATGAAAAATTACATCAATATGGTTAATAGCCTTAAGGAGATTCAGGTTTATGCTACCAAGAATAGTTCTGCAGCCAGTATGATGAAAAGTGAGTTTAATGCTTACAAGGGATCACAAAAGCTAGAGCAATTGATGCGTGTAAAAGATGATGGTAAAAACGTGAATTTTTATTACAAGCCCGGTAAAAGCGAAGATTTCGTAAGCGAGTTCTTAATGTTTTTAAACGGTGAGGGTGATGAAGATACGGTTATCATAAAAATTACCGGAGACATTGACTTAAAAGAAATAGGCAAAATCGCCAGCAGTATCAATTTTGAAGGTAGTGAGGAGCTTAAAAACGTAAAAGTAGACTAAGATGAAATTTATAAAATTAAGTGTACTGGCTTTGGCATTCTTCAGTTTGCTGAGTTGTAACCAGGAGCAGTCGCTACAGGAGTATTATATAGACAGTAAGGAAAACGATGACTTTATTATGCTGGACGTGCCTACCAGTCTAATTGCCCCCGCAAGCGAAAAGCTTTCAGCAGATCAGCAAAAAGTGGTGGAGTCGGTGAAGAAAATCAATCTACTGGCTTATTCTCTTAAAGACACCAGTTTTTATAATACCGAAACGGCCAAGCTCAAGACCATTCTTCAAAACGATGATTATGATGAGCTGATGAAAGTAGGTAATACAGAACAGCGTATGCGTATTTTTATCAAAGGAGACGAAGACGCAATAGACGAAGTTGTGGTTTTTGCTCAGGATGAAAATAAGGGGTTTCTGGTAGCTCGGGTTTTAGGTGACAATATGAATGTTGCCGATATGGTACGCTTCGCCGAAACTATGGATACCAGCAGCGCAACCCTAAACACAGGAAGCTTTGAAGGTATTATGGATGTTTTTAAATAAACTGTTGTAAACTATAGATATCAAGAGGGCTTTTGCCCTCTTTTTTTTGCTCTTAACAAAGCTATGCATATAGGTAAAGCTCGCTGTTGAAGTCTTAATGTCGTAATTTTGAAACAAATAAACGCTTATGAATAAAGGTATATATATAGCTACTCTTGAACCCAATAGTGGCAAGTCTATCATTTCATTAGGACTTATGCGCACACTCTTGGGTAAGACTGCAAAAGTGGGGTATTTCAGGCCAGTTATTGACGACAGTAAGGCCGATTCTAAAGATAACCACATCAATACCGTACTTTCTTTTTTTGACATTCCGCTTGATTATAACGATGCCTATGCATTTACAACCAGCCAGCTCATTAAAAAGCGCAATAAAGGCAAATCGGGGGAGATTCTTGATACCATCATTACCAAATATAAAAGCCTCGAAGATCAGTTTGATTTTGTTTTGGTAGAAGGTTCTGATTTTACAGGAGAAGGCAGTGTTTTTGAATTTGACACCAACGTGCTTATCGCCAAAAATCTGGGACTTCCGGTTATTTTAGTAGGAAGTGGCGTGGGTAAAACCGAAGAAGAACTTCTGGGAAGTTTGCAAATCGCTTACACGTCTTTTACAGAACGGGATGTATCGGTAATGGGTATAGTGGCAAATAAAGTACAGCCCGAAAATTTGCAGATAGCCAAGAAGGGTTTGAGTAATTTTCTTCCAGATAATGTTGAGGTTTTTGCGATTCCTTTTACCGAAAAACTGGCCCATCCTACCATTAAAGAAATTGTAGAAGAACTGGATGGGAAGGTTTTATTTGGAAACGAATTTCTAGACAATCAAACCGGTAATTTTGGAGTGGGTGCAATGCAGTTGCGCAATTATCTGACCCATCTAAAGCAGGACAGTCTGGTAATTACTCCTGGTGATCGTGCAGATATTATATTAGGTGCTTTACAGGCCAATATTTCGACTAATTATCCACGTATTTCAGGAATTATTCTGACCGGAGGTCTGGTTCCTGAAGAACCCATTCTAAAACTGATAGAAGGTTTGTCGCAGATTGTTCCTATAGTTTCAGTTGACGATGGTACGTTTTCAGTTACTAATCGTGTGGGAAATATCAAGTCAAAGATTTATGCTACCAGCAAATCTAAGATTGAAACTTCGCTTACCGTTTTTGAGAAAGAAGTTTCTTTTGATCAGCTTATAGAGCGTTTGATAAACCTGAAACCGAAAGGGATTACCCCAAGAATGTTTCAGTATGGCCTGATGAAGCGGGCTTCAACCAAAAAGAAACACATTGTCTTGCCTGAGGGGACAGACCCGCGTATACTTAATGCTGCTGTACAGCTGGTGGAGCTTGATATTGTACAAATCACGCTTTTGGGTGAACTGGAAAAAATAAAAGAGGTTGCCGTTCAGCACAGTATCCCGCTAAATCTCGAAAATATTTCGGTCATAAATCCGGTAGATTCTGAACATTTTGAAGACTATGTAAAAACATTTTACGAGCTACGCAAACATAAAAACGTAAATATGGATATCGCCCGTGACTGGATGTCTGATGTGTCGTATTACGGCACCATGATGATTTATAAGGGGCACGCAGACGGGATGGTGAGTGGCGCAGCCCATACAACAGCCCACACGATAAAACCGGCGCTTCAGTTTATAAAGACTAAACCGGGCGTATCGGTAGTTTCTTCGGTGTTCTTTATGTGTCTGGAAGACCGGGTTTCGGTTTTTGGTGATTGTGCCATCAACCCAAATCCTTCGGCAAGTGAACTGGCAGAAATCGCTATTTCTTCCGCAGAAAGCAGTCTGGCATTTGGTATTGAACCCAAAATTGCAATGCTATCCTATTCCTCAGGAACCAGCGGTAAAGGTGAAGATGTAGACCGCGTGCGTGAGGCTACTGAAATTGTAAAAAAACAGCGCCCTGACCTTAAAGTAGAAGGTCCTATTCAATACGATGCTGCTGTTGATGCAGCTATCGGTAAAAGTAAATTACCTGATTCAGAAGTAGCGGGGCAGGCCAGTGTTTTAATTTTTCCGGATTTAAATACCGGGAATAATACCTATAAAGCAGTACAGCGGGAGACCGGAGCTCTTGCGATTGGGCCTATGCTACAGGGACTAAACAAGCCGGTAAATGACCTGAGCAGAGGTTGTACTGTAGAAGATATTTTTAATACGGTAATCATTACCGCAATTCAGGCGCAGGGTATTTAATACGCAAAGCGGAAAGTCTAAAGGGTAATAGTAAACAATTGGTGGCTTAGCTTAATATACGATATAGAAAGATGAACATACTTGTGATCAACAGCGGTAGCTCTTCGATAAAATTTCAATTAATAAGAATGCCTATAGCCCGTGTGCTGGCTTCAGGAATGGTAGAACGCATAGGGATAGAAGGTGGAAGCATTCAGTATAAATCAGAACGTGGAAGTCTTAAATACGACGAAGATTTTGCAGACCATAACGTTGGGCTCAAAAAAATTGCCACGGTGCTGATGAATCCACAATCGGGAGTCATTGACAGCGCTGATGAGGTGGATGCTGTAGGACACCGGGTAGTTCATGGCGGGCAGAAATTCAGCGAAATCAACCGCGTAACCGAAGATGTAAAAGAAAACATCAGACAGCTTTTTTCGCTTGCTCCGCTTCATAATCCAGCTAACTTAACCGGAATTGAGGTTGCAGAAGCGCTTTTTCCAAACGCAGAGCAATTTTGTGTTTTTGACACGGCTTTTTTCAGCAGTATTCCCCAAAAGGCGTATCAATTTGCGATTCCACAACGTTTTTTAAACGAGGAACACATTCGCACGTATGGTTTTCACGGTACCAGTCATAAGTATGTAAGTGCAAAGGCTCAGGAATATCTGAATGCTGAAAATCTAAAACTGATCACCATTCATTTAGGTAACGGCTGCAGTATGACCGCGCTTGAAAATGGCAAACCCATAGATACTTCATTGGGATTTGGCCCTGCAAACGGACTCATTATGGGAACGCGTGCCGGAGATATCGATCAGACCGTGGTGTTTTATCTTCAGGAAAAACTGGGTTACAGCGTGCAGGAGGTAAATACCCTGTTAAACAAAGAGAGCGGGATGCTGGGGCTCACCGGGTATAGCGATCTGCGAGATATCGAAGCAAAAGCCGAAGCGGGGGACGCAGTTTGTAAACTGGCTCTGGAAATGAATGCTTATCGCATTCGCAAATACATAGGCGCCTATGCGGCTGCACTTAACGGTTTGGATGCTCTTGTATTTACTGCCGGTATTGGTGAAAACAGTAGTACGATACGACGCTTGGTTTGTGAGAAAATGGATTTTCTCGGAATCTCTATTGATGTGAGCGCTAATCTTGAGCGTAAAAAAGGGATCCACGAAATTCAGTCTAAGGAAGCTAAAGTAAAAGTTTTGATTATACCTACTAATGAAGAATTAGAAATTGCAAACCAGGTCTATAATTCAGTAGGTGTTGAAAATTAACGTCTTGAAGCAGTGTCTTTGCTTTGATTTTTGATCAAATTAAAAAGCAGCAAACCAAAAATCACCGCTAAACCCGCTAGTACTTCGACTCTTGTCAAAATATTGAGTAATCCGCTTATGAGTATACAACTGTAAAGCAGAATTACTAAAAACAGGTTTAGCGAGAACTTTCTAGTCATTAGATTCCGGTATAATTAGCGGGGGTAACCGCTTTGAGTTCTGTTTTTATCGCGTCACTTACCTCTAAAGTATCAATAAAATTATGCATTGAAGTTTCAGTGATAGCATCATTGGTACGGGTAAGTCCTTTAAGAGCTTCATAAGGATTTGCATATCCTTCGCGTCTTAATATGGTTTGTATGGCTTCAGCAACAACTGCCCAGTTATTCTCCAGATCCTGATTGAATTTACTTTCGTTAAGCAGTAATTTATTCAGTCCTTTAAGGGTACTTTGCAAGCCGATAAGCGTATGACCAAATGGAACACCAATATTACGTAGAACAGTACTGTCTGTAAGATCCCGCTGCAGGCGCGAAACCGGTAATTTTGCTGATAAATGTTCAAAAAGAGCATTGGCTATTCCTAAATTTCCTTCGCTATTCTCAAAATCAATTGGGTTCACTTTATGTGGCATGGCCGAAGAGCCTACTTCTCCTGCTTTGATTTTCTGCTTGAAGTAATCCATAGAGATATAGCTCCAGAAATCGCGATTTAGGTCAAGCAAAATCGTGTTGATGCGCTTCATATTGTCAAAAAGCGCAGCCATATGATCGTAATGTTCGATTTGCGTGGTAGGGAAGGAATGGTGTAATTTTAAAGTGCCGTTTACAAAAGACTTTCCAAACTTTTTCCAGTCTATTTCTGGATAAGCGACGTGATGTGCATTGAAGTTACCTGTTGCTCCTCCAAATTTAGCCGCGCTTGGTATTGCCTTCAGCAGTTTTACCTGCTCCTCGATACGTACGATGAATACTTCAATCTCTTTTCCCAATCGGGTAGGAGATGCTGGCTGGCCGTGGGTACGCGCAAGCATCGATACGCTTTCCCACTCATCAGCAAGCTGCTTTAAGTGATCTACAACTTCTAAAAGTTCAGGAAGATATACTTGATTTGTAGCATCCTTAAGGCTTAAAGGGATTGCTGTGTTGTTGATATCTTGTGACGTCAAACCAAAATGAATAAACTCTTTAGACTCCTTTAGATCAAGAGCATCAAATTTTTCTTTAATAAAATATTCGACAGCCTTTACATCGTGGTTGGTAACACTTTCAATCTCTTTTACTTTTTGTGCATCTTCCAGAGAAAAGTCATCGTAGATGGCACGGAGTTGGCTGTATTTTTCTTTAGGAAACCCTTCTAGTTGAGGCAGCGGTACTTCACAAAGCGCGATAAAATATTCAATCTCTACTTTGATACGGTATTTAATAAGTGCTTTTTCAGAAAAAAAGGCAGCGAGTGCTGCTGTTTTAGCGGCGTATCTGCCGTCAATAGGAGAAACAGCTTCCAGAGAACTTAAAGACATAATTGCTTTTGGTTTTAAAAGCGCAAAGATACACAGCTCATTGCGGTCAGCAAGCAGAAAATGCATATAAACTTAGTTTTTTAGCTTTTTTAGAATGTGACGTGCTCGTGATTGAAATGCCTGTGATGCGTTTTGAAACTGGTTTTCAAGCTGCGCTTTGAGTTCGCTTACAATCCAAGGTTGAGTCTCTTTCAGATTATAGATGCACTGCATAGCAAAAACTTTTACCGCTACTTTTTCATTAGTCATTAGCCAGTCAAAGCAGGTTGAAATCATCAATTGCAGTTCCTGTTCACTAAGTGGAAAGTGTTTTTTTATATATGATTGAGATACAAGTTCGAGAATTTTCGCAAAAATGCGTTTTTCGGTATCACCTGTAACAGTAACCAGAGTCTGAAAAAATAGCGGTTTATAATTTTTAAGAAGTTCAATATCCTCTCGCAAAGCCTGGTCAACTGCATAAGCCGATTTTGTTGTCAATTCAGAGTTTGAAGAGGTTTTAATAAATGATAACGAGTATTTTAGGAGCTGCGGCTGGTTACATATTTGTTGGCCTGCTCTTTTACGATCTGCTAGTCGTGCAGATATTTTTAAAATTTCGTTGACCCAGGCTTCTTCAGTCATCAGGATTTAGTAATTTTCGTTCTTTAAAATTACTCATTATGATCTGGATTAAGCGTATTTTGATGTTGGCATTGGTAGCGCTCATTGTTATTCAATTTATAACCGTAGAAAAAAATGAAGGAGGTTACGAATCGCTTCAGCCTTTTGTACAGGAAACCAAACCCTCAGAAGAAGTTGCGGGTATTTTAAAGACATCCTGCTACGATTGCCACAGTAATCAAACGCAATATCCCTGGTATTCTAATTTGGCGCCTGCCAGTTTTTTCCTTGCCGATCACGTTGAAGAAGGAAAGGAGCATCTCAATTTTGCCAATTGGGAAAGTTATTCTGCAAAGCGAAAAGATCATAAACTGGATGAGCTTATAGAAGAGGTAGAGCACGGCGAAATGCCTCTGGAATCGTATACACTTATCCACGGTGATGCTAAATTATCTGCAGCTCAAACCGAAGCTTTAATCAATTGGGCCAAAGCAGCACGTCTTAACTATTCAGCATCTGTTCAACCACAATAGGCACTCCCGTCGAAGCTTTTTCGGCGATTACCTTTAGGTTTTTTTGTGAAGCTATATTCGGTTTTGGGTCAATAAAGTAGATTTTAGCTTCCGGTTTAGCATAATGAATGAGGCTTGCAGCCGGATATACCTGCATAGAAGTTCCTACAATAATAATATAATCGGCCTTTGCTGTAAGTTCAATAGCCGGTTCTAAAAGTGGAACGAGTTCACCAAACCACACAATATGAGGTCGCAACTGGCTGTTTTTTTTACAAAGATCTCCCTCGCAAATATCCTCGTACCAGTCTAAAATCAGGTCTTCATCTACTGAACTCCTTGCTTTTAGGAGTTCGCCGTGCAAATGTAAAACCTGACTGCTTCCAGCCCGCTCGTGTAAGTCGTCAACATTTTGCGTAATAATATGAACGTCAAATTTTTCTTCCAGATCAACCAAAGCTTTATGAGCAGCGTTTGGCTCAACCGTTTTTAGTTGTCTCCTGCGCTGGTTATAGAAATCCAGAACAAGCGACCGGTTTTTGCGCCAACCTTCTGGGCTGGCAACTTCCATCACATTGTATCCTTCCCACAAACCGTCAGAGTCTCTAAAAGTTTTTAAGCCACTTTCGGCGCTTATTCCTGCGCCTGACAGGATGATAATTTTTCTCATTAACATTTTTTTAACACATTTCTAAAGTTCGAGGTATTAAATTTCCCGTACGTTTAAGTATTGAATTTACCCTGGAATTCAATACCTTCAATTATATTTAATTAATTTAAAAAATTACTATGAAAAAATTTTATTTTCTAGCTTTATCTTTATTTGTGCTATTTGCGTGCAGTGAGGATGATTCTCCTTCTCAGGTCGAGATAGGAATGCAATCTACATTTGATCTGATGGCAGTTACTGCATCCACTGATGGTCAAATTACATTTTACGAAAATCCTGATGGGTCGGTAAATATCTCTTTAGTGACAGATAGTCCTTTACAAGGTGTTAATCCTGCTCATATACATTTCAATACAGCAGCAGAAGGTGGAGAAATAGCTCTTACACTTGAATCAATTGGTGATGGCGAGAAATACAGTGTTACGCGAAATGTAACTTCGTTAGATGACGGTACTCCAATTTCTTACGAAGAGTTAATAACTTTCGATGGATATGTAAATATCCACCAAAGCGCTGATAATTTAGGTACCCTTTTATTACAGGGTGATATTGGTCCTAATGTATTATCTGGAGATTCTAAAACTTACCAATTAGTTACCAAAGATGTTGAGGGCATTAGTGGAACGGCTACATTTACGGAACGTTCAAATGGAGAGGTTCTTTTGGAAGTTAATCTAGATGGAACACCTGACGGGGGAATGCATCCAGGCCATATACATAATAATTCCGCAGCAGAAACCGGAGGAATAGCTCTTACGCTTACCACTTTAGATGGAACTACAGGCGTAAGTAAAACCAATATTACGGCTTTAGATGATGGTACTCCTATTGATTTTGAAGGTTTACTAAATTTTGATGGCTATATCAACTTTCATTTAAGTGCAGATCAATTAGAAACACTGGTTGCACAGGGTGATATTGGAGAAAATGAATTGACAGGAGATACTAAGGAGTATGATTTGGTAACTAAAGATGTTGAAGGCATTAGTGGAACAGCAACATTTGCAAAACGTAAGAGTGGCGCTGCTTTGGTTACCGTTATGTTAGATGGAACACCTGATGGTGGAATGCATCCCGGTCATATCCACAATAATTCTGCTGCAGAAACTGGTGGTATAGCCAAAACACTAACAACCTTAGATGGAACTACAGGAATGAGTGTTACGCATATCGAAGCACTTGATGACGATACACCAATAGGGTATGATGATTTACTTAACTTTGATGGATACATTAATTTCCATTTAAGTGCAGAAGATCTTGCTACTTTAGTGGCTCAAGGTGATATTGGTGAGAATGAACTTACTGGAGAAACAAAAGTTTATGATCTTAACACGAAAGATGTTGAAGGTATAAGTGGTACGGCAACTTTTGCTAAACGTAAAAGTGGTGCTGCACTAGTGACCGTTATGCTTGATGGAACACCTGATGGTGAAATGCATCCAGGTCATATTCACAATAATTCTGCTGCAGAAACGGGAGGCATAGCTAAAACGCTTACTACATTAGACGGAACTACCGGTATGAGTGTCACTCATATAGAATCACTTGATGACGATACACCAATAGGTTATGACGACCTGCTTAATTTTGATGGGTACATCAATTTCCATTTAAGTGCTGCTGACTTGGCTACATTAGTTGCTCAAGGTGACATCGGTGAAAACGAATTAACCGGTGAGACTAAAGTTTATGATCTTGAAACCAGAGATGTTCCTGGTATAAGCGGTACTGCTACTTTTGCAGAACGTAAAAGTGGAGCTGCATTAGTTACCGTAATGTTAGACGGGACGCCTGATGGAGGAATGCACCCAGGTCACATTCACTTTAATTCTGCAGTTGAAACAGGGGATATTGCTAAAACGCTCACTACTCTAGATGGTACAACTGGAATGAGTATAACTCACATAGAAGCTTTAGATGATGATACCGAAATAGGTTATGATGGTCTTCTTGATTTTGATGGTTATATCAATTTTCATTTAAGCGCGGCAGATTTGCCCACCCTGGTAGCACAAGGAGATATAGGTGCTAATGAATTGACCGGAAACACAAAAACATATCTTTTAGGAAGTAAGGACGTTGCGACCATAAGTGGTTCGGCTTTATTCTCTGAGCGTAAAGATGGTACAACGCTTGTTGAACTAAACATTAATGGAACTCCGGCAGGAGGAATGCACCCAGCACACATTCATAACAATACTGCTGTGGAAGGAGGTTCAATCGCTATAACATTAGGAACTGTTGACGGTACGACCGGAATGAGTGCTATTCAGGTAGAGACTTTAGACGATTATGAGACCCCAGTTTCTTATTCTGATTTACTTGATTTTGATGGTTATATTAATGTTCATTTAAGTGCAGCAGATTTAGGAACAATAGTAGCCCAAGGAGATATAGGAGAGAATGAGTTGACCGGAGCTAGTAAAACATATGCTTTAAATACTAAGGATGTACCAGGTATCAATGGTACAGCTAGGTTCGAAAAACGTAAGAATAATGAGACTTTGGTAACGCTTGATATTCAAGGCACTCCAGCTGGAGGTGAGCATCCTGCCCATATCCACGCAGGATCTGTAGCAGAAGCTCCTGGAGATATTTTAATTACCTTGACCAGCGTTGATGGTGATACCGGAATGAGTCAGACTAATGTTACAGCATTTAACGCTGAGGATGGTACCGCTAATGAAGGTGATTTAATCACTTACGATGAAATGGTTGCTATAGATGGTTACATCAATGTTCATCTTAGCGCAGCTGATTTAGGAACCATTGTTGCCCAGGGTAACGTTGGCGAAAATGCAAATTAATTAAATAGTATTTTTTTATTTAGAAAACCCGGTCATTTGACCGGGTTTTTTTATTTTCGACCCTTATGAATTCAGAACTAATCAACTATCTCGAGAGTTTTCTAACACCGCGGAGACAAGAGCTTTTCAAACAGGTTATTGCACAGCGTACACGCTTCCTTACAGTTGCTATTGAAGATGTAGGGCATTTGCACAATACCAGCGCTGTGATGCGAAGTTGCGATGCCTTTGGCGTTCAGGATGTACATGTGATCGAAGAGCTTAAAGGCAAACGTATAGACCGCGAGATCGCAATGGGCGCTCAAAAGTGGACAACGGTACACCGATATGATTCTACTAAGAATGCTTTGAAACAATTAAAAGGAAATGGGTATCAAATCGTAGCGACCACACCGCATCATACCGCGCACAAATTAGCAGATTTTAAGTTTGATCAACCAACAGCATTATTTTTTGGAAGTGAAAAGGATGGTCTCACCGATATAGTGATCGAAGCGGCAGATGCCTATATCTATATCCCAACGTTTGGCTTTACCCAAAGCCTTAATATTTCTGTTTGTGCAGCAATACTGCTGCAAGAACTTACGCAGCGTTTACGTAATTCGAATTTAGATTGGCATTTAAATGAGGCAGATATAGCCGAAGTAAAACAACTTTGGCTTAAGCGTAATCTTAAAGATTATGAAAGCTTGAAAGAAAAATTTGATATTTCAAAATTATGACTTTTACAGATTGGCTTGGTGCCATTGGTGTTTTGCAAATACTTTTGGCCTATATTCTAAATTTAAGGAATGTCATTGCAACAACAGATTGGTCATTTATACTCCTCAATTTAATTGGTGCTGCAATGGCGTGTGCAGCAAGCGTATTATTAGACTATTGGCCCTTTATAATTTTAGAGGGGATTTGGACTTTAACCTCGTTTATTGCTTTGATGAACAGGTTAAAGGTTTGATATTCAGCATGTATCAAAAATAAATGCGAACTTTACTATCTAATTAATATGGAACGTATGAAAAATCTACTCGCCTGGTTTGAAATTCCTGTATTAGATATGAGCAGGGCCAAAACCTTTTATGAAACCGTTTTAGATATTGAAATTACCACAGTTGAATTTGGTGGTTTTAAAATGGGCTGGTTTCCCAGACCTGAAGAAGGCGCAGCAGGAAGTTTAGTGCAGCACGAAGCTTATAAACCTTCTACAGAAGGTTCTTTGATTTATTTTGCTTCAGATGATCTTGCCCTGCCTTTATCACGTGTTGAGCAGGCCGGAGGTAAAGTTCTGCAAGAGAAAACCCAGATTTCTGAAGATCACGGTTATATGGCTGTGTTTACAGATACAGAGGGTAACCGTATTGCCCTTCACAGTATGAGTTAGCGATCCCGGTTGAGCACTTTATATTCTTCGTAACAACTGCTCAACGCATCCAGAATTTGAAGGTCATTAGCGGTTTTTACAAAACTTTCCGAATAATCGCAACGGCTTAAAATAGCCTCTATGTCTTCCTTCGGAACTTGTAACAGAGCCGTAAGAGTCTCGCGGTCAAACTTAGTTATCAGTAAATTCCTGATGTTGTCGTCTTCTTTCATCTTCCGAAGCTTTCGCATTTGCGAACTCTTGTTAGAAAAGACCTTGTTCAAAAAATCAGCCGGATTAAATATAGCACTCAGTACTTTGTTTATAGCACCGGGCTGGGAATCTCCCGCTTCGTAAGCCGTGTTAAGGCCCGAAATACTATAACGTACGTTTTTATAAACGGGAACGTTTTTAGCATCAATCTCAAGGTAGCCAGTAAGCTCCACATCCTTAACCACCACTTCCTCAAGTGCAATACCACTTTCGGTCATTTTAACCTTTACATCACCAAAGCGTTTCCAGTCATTGGTTACTCGTACCTGAAGGCTTTTAAAACCTAAAAAGGAGAAAAATAAGGTGTCATTTACCTGAGCTCTAAGTCTGAAGCTACCTTCAGCATTAGTCGTGGTACCACGCACCGTATTTAAGTTGATGATATTTACCCCTTCAAGAGGTTCGTCAGTAGAAGAATTGAGTACCGTACCTACTATAAAATCCTCGCTATCCTGATCGGTTTCAGAAAGAATAGTATCCTGAGCCGAAAGCATAAAGGGAGCTACAAAAAGTATCAGTAATAAGAGCTTTTTCATATTGGAAGCCAATTTATAGAAAGAGACGGAAAAATCATACCAAAAGTGACAATTCCGTCTCATTAAATAAAAAATTATCGGTCCCGGCGTCTACGCTTTCCTGAAAACGGACTCTTATTTTCTTTAGGTCCGTCTGGTTTGCGCTTTCCGCGACGTTCACCGCCACCGCTACTGCGTTCTTTTCGACCAGAAGATGATTTTCTTTTTTTGAAGTCGCCATCTCCACCAAAGTCATTTCGACGTTTACCGCCTCCTCCTTTGCGATCGTTGCGTTTGCGTTTTCCACCACCTCCGCCACCGCGGGTATCTTTGGTAACCTCTACGTGTACCTGTCTTCCCTGAAGCTTAAAATCTTCAAAAAGCGCAAGTATGGTGTCTTTATTTTCGGTGTCTGTATTGAAAAATGAGAATGAATCTTTACAATCTACTTTATAAATACCTTCACCTAATCCTGTAGCGTCTTTTAAAAAGTCTTTCAGGCTCATCCAGTCAAAACCGTCTTTTGCACCAATGTTGATGAAATAACGGGTAGACTCACCAGACTCTTCTTTCATATCAGCTTTTACCGCGACATTGAGATCTTTGGTCTTTTGATAGTAATTGAAGAAACGCGTAAACTCAACTGAAAAAACTTTCTTAATGAGGTCTTCGCGGCTGATGCCTTCAAGCACTTCATTTATACTATAGAGATACGGATTGATCTCCTCGTTGATCTTGGTTCCCTGAATATCATTTGCCAGGTGCATCAACTGTACCTCACAGATTTCCATTCCGGTAGGAATGTCTTTCTGTACAAACTGCTTATTGATGATTTTCTCGAGGGTGCGTATTTTACGCAGTTCGCTTTTTGAAACAATTACCATCGAAATACCGGTTTTCCCGGCACGACCGGTACGACCACTACGGTGCGTGTAGGTCTCAATCTCATCTGGTAACTGGTAGTTGATTACGTGAGTAATATCGTCTACGTCAATACCACGGGCAGCTACATCGGTAGCCACAAGCATTTGTATTTGACGTGCTCTAAAGCTTTTCATCACCAGGTCACGCTGATTCTGACTCAAATCACCGTGTAATGCCGAAGCATTGTAACCATCTTCAATCAACTGCTCGGCTACTTTTTGGGTATCGCGCTTGGTACGACAGAAAACCACGGAGAAAATCTCCGGATTTGCATCTGCAAGGCGTTTAAGCGCCTGATAACGATCCCGGGCATTGACCATATAATACTCGTGAGAAACGCTGTCTGCACCTTCGTTTTTAGTACCTACCGTAATCTCGATAGGACTGTTCATAAACTGTTTGGCAATACGGGCTACTTCTTTAGGCATAGTAGCCGAAAATAACCAGGTTTGCTTTCCTTTTGGAGTATCTGCAAGAATGGTGGTGATGTCTTCATAGAAGCCCATATTGAGCATCTCATCGGCTTCATCAAGTACGCAAAAATCTATTGTAGAAATATCTACCAGATTACGACGCATCATGTCCTGCATACGTCCCGGTGTAGCTACAATAATCTGAGCACCACGTGAAATCTGGCGTGCCTGTTCCTGAATGTTTGCACCTCCATAAACCGCAACGACATTTAAGCCTTTAACATGTTTGGAGTAATTTTTAAGTTCGTTGGTAATTTGTAAGCACAATTCGCGAGTAGGAGAGATGATTAATCCCTGTGTCTTGCGATTGTTTGCATCTATTTTTTGAATAAGCGGAAAACCAAATGCTGCTGTTTTACCTGTACCTGTCTGTGCAAGTGCAACTACGTCTGTTGCCTCTTTAAGTAGGACCGGGATGGCTTTCTCCTGTACTTCTGAAGGTTCTGTAAATCCCATGTCGGATACAGCCTGCAAAATAGCCTCATTGAGTCCTAACGCTTTAAATGTATTCATATAAAATAATTATCTTAAATCAACGTCGATTTAAGAGGGCGCAAAGATACAGTTAATTAGCTTAGTAAACGGCTTGTTTTGATAAGCATTTAAAATATTGTAAATGAGTGTTTTAAATGCTGAAATCTTAGCTTTTAAAAATACATCGTTTGAGAAGTTTGAACAGGACGCCATTTTTCAAACATATTACGTCTGCACTTTTAGCATTCGTACTAGCTATAGCAGATTATACCTAGTTTTGTAAGTATTCCAGTAGTTTTTTAGTTGCGAGACCGCGGTGACTGATCTTGTTTTTTTCAGACAGAGGCATTTCGGCAAAAGTAAGATCATAACCCTCAGGCATAAAAACAGGATCGTAACCAAAACCTCCGGCTCCCGAAACTTCGGCAGTAATAAGACCCATACAAATTCCCTCAAAGACCAGTTCATCTTCGTCTAGGCATAGCGCAATTACCGTTTTAAAACGGGCATTTCGGTTTTCTTTGTCCTTGAGATTGTTCAGCAACTTGATCGTATTATCTGAAGCATTCTTATGTTCACCTGCATATCGTGCGCTGTAAACTCCGGGTTCGCCATTTAGCGCTTCCACCTCAAGCCCCGTATCATCGCCAAAGCAGTTGTAACCATAGGTTTCTTTTACATAACGCGCTTTGATAAGCGCATTCCCTTCAATGGTGTCTGCATCTTCAATAATTTCTTCGGTGCAGCCTATATCGGTAAGGCTTTTAAGCTGAATGTCTTTCGGCATTAAAGCCTGTATTTCTTTGAGTTTATTAGCGTTATGCGTTGCAAAAACCAGTGTCATAAAATACGTTTAGGCGGGCAAGTTATTAATAATTGCAGAATCGATAAAGTCTGGGGTTATTTAAAAGCACTCTAAAAAATGCCCGGCTCTTGAATGCAAACGTTTTTAAAGGTACTTTAGATTTATGCAAGACGAAAAACATTACGCGCAACGCAGTGGCTGGCTTAGAGCTGCTGTTCTAGGAGCAAACGACGGGATTCTTTCTACCGCGAGTCTCGTGATTGGGGTGGCTGCTGCCAGTTCTACCCGCGAACCTATAATCCTGGCCGGAGTTGCAGGGATTGTTGCCGGGGCATTATCTATGGCAGCCGGGGAGTATGTGTCGGTGAGTTCACAAAGTGATATTGAAAAAGCCGATCTGAAACGCGAGGAAGAAGAGCTGGCCACAATGCCCGAGTCTGAATTGCACGAGCTTAAAGATATTTATATCAAACGCGGCCTTCGCGAAGATACCGCTCTTGAAGTGGCAAAACAGCTCACCGAGCACAACGCGCTTGAGGCTCACGCCCGTGACGAACTCGGGATGCACGAGATCACTCAGGCTAAGCCGTTACAGGCAGCGCTTTCGAGTGGGGCAGCATTCACTGTTGGTGGAGCCCTGCCGGTACTGGTTGCATTTTTGGCTCCGGTAGCGCAAATGGAATATGTGCAGTATGCAGCGGCGATTCTATTTCTTATTGTTTTAGGAGCGACCGCAGCCCGCACCGGAGGTTCAAAAATGCGTGTGGCGGTGTTGCGCATCACGGTTTGGGGTACGCTGGCAATGGTAGCCAGTGCGCTTATAGGTCACCTGTTTGGGGTGAATGTAGCCTAAAACATAAAGATTTCCGGTATTCCTTTTTATTAAACAGAAAGCTTTAACTGCAAAGTTTTATCTTTATTCCTTTCGCAAGTACAAGTTACATGACACACGAGTTTTTAGAAATTTTAAATCAGGCCAAAGCGTATAGAGCACAGGGTATTCCTTGTGTTTTAGCTACTGTGGTTGCACTTGATGGTTCTTCGTATCGAAAACCTGGTGTGCGTATGCTTATTTCTGAACACGGCACAATGACCGGGGCTGTGAGTGGCGGCTGTGTGGAAAAAGAAGTGGTACGCCGCGCGGAATCAGTTTTTAAAACCGGTGAGTCTAAAATGATGACTTATGATGGCCGTTACCGCCTGGGTTGCGAGGGTGTTCTCTATATTTTACTGGAACGTTTTGAGGCTTCAGATGAACTCGTTAGTCTTTTCGAAAATCTACTTAATGATCGCCAGACATTTGAGATCGCAAGTTTTTATAAAAAGGAAGATGAGGCTACCGGGAATTTCGGTTCATTTTTAAGTTTGGGCGAAAAGAAACCGGTTTATTTTCAAAACTCAAAGCAGCTTACTACTACCGAAGTGCTTCAATTTAAGCAAAAGTTAAATCCCAGATTCAAATTACTTCTTATAGGCGGCGAGCACGATACGGTAAAGCTTTGCGCAATGGCGGCAATGCTGGGTTGGGAAGTTGATATCATTACTTCAATTAAAGACCCCAAAGAGTTGAAAGATTTTCCGGGAGCAAATAATGTGCAGGGCGGTAATGCAGATACTTTTGATGCCGGTACTGTTGATGCACAGACTGCTGTGGTGCTGATGACCCACAATTACGCCCAGGATTTACAGTATTTGGTTAAGCTCAAAGAGTTGCAACTGCCGTATCTGGGAATTTTAGGATCGGTGAAGCGCCGTGAGAAAATACAACATGAACTGTTGGATTACGCGCCTGATCTTGACCTTGAATTTTTAGAACAAATCTACAGTCCGGCAGGTTTAAATATAGGTTCAGTCACTCCTGAAGAAATAGCGCTTTCTATTTTAGCCGAAATTCTAGCAGTAACCCGTAATCGCAATTCTCTTTCACTTAAAACACTTACAGGTAAAATTAATTCGGCTTTTAGCTAATGGATAAAATTGCAATTCTCATTCTGGCCGCCGGAAGCGCTTCACGAATGGGCAAGGTAAAACAGCTGCTCTCGTATAAGCATACCACCCTATTAGGACACGCGATTGAACAGGCTCTAAAAACTCCGGCTGATGGGATTTATTGCATTCTGGGTGCGGATGCATCTGTAATACAAAAAGAAATTCCGAAACAGGTAATCACGATTTTAAATCCGGATTGGGAGCAGGGAATGGGCAGCAGTATTGCAGTGGGAATTCAGGAAATTGAAAATGCCGGATTCGATTATGCGTTAATCATGTTGGCCGATCAGCCTCGCATAGATGCGGTATTTTTGACCCAACTTATAGGAATGGCCGCCGTTCATAAAAATGACCTTATTGCTTCTGATTACGGTTCAAAAAATGGAGTGCCGGCATTGTTTCCAAAATCTTTTTTTAATCAATTAAAAACCTTAAATGGAGACCAGGGTGCGCGGGCATTGCTTAATTGTGGAGATCCACAACCCCTTACCCTTATAGCCGAAGACCGTGTTCAGGATATAGATACCCCAGAAGATTATAGTCGTTTGCTTAAAAATTAATTTAATTTAGCATTTTAACCAGCATAAACCATTATTCATGACTGCAGATCAGGAAAAAAAACAGGCCGCACTTGAGGCGGTTAAATACATTAAAAACAATATGGTTGTAGGTCTCGGAACAGGATCTACTGCAAAACATATGATCGAGGCTGTGGGTGAGATGGTTGCAGACGGAATGAACCTTACCTGCGTACCCTCATCTGAGGCAACCGAAAAGCTCGCCAAAGAATTAGGAATCAAAATCGTGGAGCTTCACGAGGTAGACCACATCGATGTTACTATTGACGGTGCCGATGAGTTTGACGGAGATTTTCAATTGATAAAAGGTGGTGGCGGTGCTTTGCTACGTGAAAAAATTCTGGCGTGGAATACCAAATTCAACATCATTATTGCTGATAGCAGCAAAGATGTCAAGAAACTGGGCGCTTTTAAACTTCCGGTGGAAGTGATTCCGTTTGCGACCAAACAAATCAAAGATTATCTCGACGCTGAAGGTTTAAAACCCATGCAGCGTATGAAGGAAGGAAGCGAATACCGCACAGACGAAAACAACAACATTCTCGATATTGATATTTCAGAAGTGGACCACCTTCAGGAACTGGAAATCAAATTACTTAAAATTCCCGGTGTTGTTGAAACCGGACTTTTTCTCGATACCACCAGTCTCATTATTGTTGGGAAAGAAGGTGGACCGGAGATTAAGGAGCGATCTTAGAGCATAAAAAATGCCAGTCTGAGCCTATCGAAGATTATTTGAAAATAAATAGTTCAAAACTTCGATAAGCTCGGTTTGACAATGCGATTCATGTTTTAAGCTCTCTCGAATAATTACTAAGCATAAATCTGCTCCAGCAAATTTGCAACAGCTCTGGGTTTTCTGCCTAATAAATACTCCAGATCTTTCGATTCAGAATTGAATTCGCCCTGAGCAATCCCCAGAGAGAATCCCAGCATCATTCCGATTATATCTTCGGGTACACCATTGGAAGCCATAGTTGTTTTAAAAGTATCTACATCAGGAGACACATAGTTGATTTCTTCTTCCGTAATATCGCTTAGAATTTGAGCAACTTTTCGAAAATCTATGGCTTCCGGGCCGTCTAGTGTATAGATTTTGTTTTGGTGCTGTGCTGCATCTTTTAAAATAAGCGCTCCGGCTTCGGCTAAATCGTCGCGTAATGCAAAAGCTGTCTTGCCATCACCCGTAGGTAGAAAGACGGTCTTTGACTGGAGCAAGGCTTCTTTTTCGCCTAAAAAGAGCGCAATCACTTCCGTATACAGATTATGTCTCAAAATGGTATACGCCATACCCGAATCTTTAAGGCAGTTTTCGGTTTTGACGTGAGCGTCCATTACAACAGCGACCGGAGAGTTTTGGCTTTCGTCTTTTCTCCCGGCACTAGTGTATAACACGTGCTGCACTCCTGCCTGAATTGCGGCATCTACCACATTTTTATGCTGAACGGTTCTTGAATCAATATTACTCCCGGAAACAAAGTAGAGAATCTCAATATTCTTAAAAGCTTCAATAAGCTTTTCTTTAGTATCGTAATCGGCTACGCGTACTTCAAAGCCTTTGCTTTGGTACTCTTTTGCCTGATCACTCGCTGCATCTCGCACTAATACAGCAATTTCAGAAGGTTTTTTGTTTTTAGAAAGGTGTTCAACCACACTGCTTCCTAAACCTCCGGTTGCTCCGGTAATTAAATAGGTACTCATTTTTTATATTTTTAGTTATTAACTTACTTTTGGTAAGTCAAAGATACCAAGTAATTGACTTCTGTGGAAGAACTTTCGAGTATGTAGGTCGCTTTCTTAGAAGTTAGTTATACTGAAAATGAGTCTATTATGGATGAAATTCTTTTAAAAAAATATGCTGACGTAGAAAATTGCCCGGTGCGCAATGTGCTCGATCGGTTTGGGGACAAATGGTCTACGCTTGTTTTGTTAGTGCTGGATGACGTTGCGGTGATACGGTTTAATGAAATACACAAAATGATTGATAGTATTTCTCAAAAAATGCTTGCCGTAACACTGAAGTCTTTAGAAGCAGATGGACTCATAATCCGAAAGCAATATCCCGAAATACCGCCTCGGGTAGAGTATACCCTGAGTGAACGTGGGGCATCACTGATTCCGCATATCAAAAGTCTGGTTCAATGGGCTAATGCTAACTTTGAAGATATTACAAAATCACGAGCAGCCTATAAAAAGTAAAAAGGCTGCTTAAAATTTAAACAGCCTTTTTAGGTTTATGTAAAGCGCAATTAATCGTTTTTAGCTGCTGCAGCTTTTTCTTCAACCCAGCCCAGATACCCGCCTTTGAGGTCATAGAGTGTTTGAAAACCCATTTCCTGCATAATGACGGCTGCTTTTCCGCTTCGATTACCTGATCTGCAATATAAATAAACAGGAGTTGCGGGGTCTAATTGCTCAACCTGAGTTCTGAAATTCAGCGAATCGAGCACATTAAAATTAAGAGCTTGTTCAATATGACCGGCCTCAAATTCTTCCGCTCTGCGCACATCAAGAAGCACAACTTTTTTGGCATTGATGCTGTCATGAAAATCAGTTTTATCTATAATGATGTGATTGCTTTCTTGAGCTTTTGTACTAAAAGTGAACAAGCTTAAAAGCAGTAAACTGAATAAGGTTTTCATAATTCTATTTTTTCAATGTGGAAGGGCATACGAAATTGGTCGTTTTCAAATCGGTTTCCTGAAGGGCTTTATATCCGCCTTGTACATCAATGAGATTGTGAATCCCCCGACTTTTTAAAATACTCGCAGCAATCATACTGCGGTAACCGCCGGCGCAGTGAATGTAAAACTCGTCATTCTCTGGGAACTCACTTAAATGCTTATTGATGTAATCAAGCGGTGTACTCTCTGCTACTTCCAAGTGTTCAGCTTCAAACTCACCGGGTTTGCGTACATCAAAAACAGGCGTATTGGCGTCAGCCTTAACCGCAGCTTCTACTTCGCTTGCAGGTACTGATTCTACAGAATCGGTTTGTTTGCCGGCTGCTTCCCAGGCTTTGAATCCGCCTTTGAGGTAACCTATTGTACCGTCAAAACCCACCCGAGAAAGACGAGTAATGGTTTCTTCCTCGCGTCCTTCATCGGCCACTAGTAAAATGGGCTGCGCGGTATCTGCAATTAAAGCGCCCACCCAGGGAGCAAAACCACCGTCGATACCAATGAATATTGATCTTGGGATGTGGCCTTTGGCAAAATCATTTTGATGTCTAACGTCAAGGATCACTGCCCCGGTCTCGTTTGCTGCGGCTTCAAAAGCATCAGGAGACAGCGCGCGCGTTCCGCGTTCTAAGACTTCGTCAATATCGTCATAACCTTCCTTATTCATTTTTACGTTCAACGGGAAATAGGAGGGAGGAGGCAACAGACCGTCAGTCACTTCTTCGATAAATTCTTCTTTGGTCATATTTGCCCGCAAGGCATAGTTGGTCTTTTTCTGGTTACCCAGGGTGTCAACCGTTTCTTTGCTCATATTTTTTCCACAGGCAGAACCGGCACCGTGTGCCGGATAGACGATTACATCATCAGCCAGGGGCATAATTTTTTCGCGTAAGCTGTCGTATAAGTAGCTCGCCAGATCTTCCTGCGTAAGCTCTTTAGCTTTTTGAGCCAAATCGGGTCGGCCTACATCACCTAAAAACAAGGTGTCGCCACTAAAAATAGCGTGATTTTTTCCATTTTCATCAATTAAAAGATAGGTGGTACTTTCCATCGTATGACCGGGTGTGTGTAATACCCTGATGGTAATGTTACCTATTTTAAATTCCTGATTGTCTTTTGCAATAAGCGCGTCAAATGAAGGATTTGCTTTAGGACCGTAAACGATTTCCGCTCCGGTTTCTTTAGCCAGGGTGACGTGGCCACTCACAAAATCAGCATGAAAATGCGTTTCAAAAATATATTTGATTTTAGCATTATGTGCCGCTGCACGCTCTATGTAAGGCTTTACCTCACGCAGCGGATCAATCACGGCTGCCTCGCCGTTACTTTCAATATAATAGGCTCCCTGAGCCAAACAACCGGTGTAAATCTGTTCTATAGTCATGATGATACTGTATTTATAGGGCAAAGATAAGGCACCTTTACGGGTGTCGCGGTAACACGGGTTACATTTGAAGATTTAACTTAAAGCCCAAAATTAAGCCCAAAACTTAATCGACCACCTTCATCCCCTGTAAAGTAAGCGATATTTCCACTTAAAAAACCACCCATACTGAGATTGATTCCACCGCCATAGCTGTCATACCAGCGCTGTGAACTTTCATTTTGATACCATACACGTCCCAGGTCATAACCTGCGAAAAGATAAGAACGCACCGGGAATATAGCTGTTTTAAGAGGTTTGAATCGGTATAAAATATCGGCAGAGCCACGTAGTGATTTATCTCCTGCAAAACGGTCTATACGATAACTGCGCAGACCTGAAGAAGCGCCTAGTTGTGCCGATTGGAAAAACGCTGCAGGATCGCCAAAGCGTAACTGACCTTCTACCTCTGTTTTAAGAACGAGATCGCGGGAGCTGTCAATTGCATTCCAAAATGTAATTGACGGGTCTGCTGCATAAACTGTAGTGGCGTAATTGACATTATCGTAAATAGCTCCTGCAGCAGTAAAGTGCATTCCCCGGGTAGGATAAAGATTATCATCAACGCTGTGGTAGTTGTATTCGGTTTTTAATGTAGCATACTTATTTTGGCCTTTTGCATTACCCAAGTCGCGTAAAGCAGTAAAATCAAACGCATATTGTTGATAGGCCAAAGCTGCTTTAAAAGAGCTACCATATTCCCCTTCGTAATAAATTCCTGCTGCATATTCAAACTGCTGGTTGAGCAGACGGTTTGCATCAAAATTAGGTGCGTTATTTACCGACTCGTTACCAAAACCAAAGAAGTTTTCGGTGTAATTATTGGTCGTAACCCGTGCACCAAGCAGAAAATTCCACTCGGGGAATATATTGCTGAAATGCAACTCACCTTCAAAAGCGGCGGCCTGCGTCAATGAAAAATACTGCGCATCTAGTACAAACTGGGAGGTAAACGGATTGCGCTCAAAACCTAATTTTTGACGTGCAATTCTGAAGTGAGGAGCTACACCCCAATCTGGATTGTAGGGAAGTTTAAGCGCCACCTTTTTGGCCTCGTCGGGTCTCCGCTCCGAGTCGTAAATATGATTCTCGTAGATGCTGTTAAACCGAAGCCGGGCACCCTTGTTGACCTTAACTTTATTACCCTCAGGCTGATCGTAAACTGTGAGATTGCTCCCGTTTTCTATTTCGTAAGTGTCGTCATTTTGACCACCCACAATAACCATCTTGATTTTAGAACCCCGATCAGCGGTAACGGTAAATACATCATCATCGTCCAGACCATACACCCAGATTTCCTGTGTTTCTTTAGGGTCAAAAATCCGGTCAAAAAGTAGTGCCCCATCTTCGCCATCCTTGATGCGATAGGCCCTGATGCGTGTGGTGCCGTCTTTATTTCGGTTTATGTAAAAGTGATCGTCTTTATCTGTTCCTTTCAAGGTTTGAAAGTCGATAAAGTAATCGTAGTAGCGCTCAACGACGCCTTCCAGATTTTCCTTTCGCGCGAGCACATCTTCCTGAAGCTGCTTCCATTCCTCATTTTGAATTTCGTTAGGCATTTCGCTAAAGGCTTTTGCTACCACTTCCGGAGTGATGTTTTTCTGAATGAAATCTACCGCATCAAGCCAATCCTGTTTGTTCGAATTTTGAAGCAAAGCACGGTCGAGGTTTATAGCGCTTTCGCTGAAGTGCTTTACAAATTCAATATCCGGGCCGTAATTACCTAATTCACGGGTACCTGCCATAAATTTTTGCATCGTCTGAATAAACTTGCCGTCAAACTTTGAAAATACCTGATCCCGGTCGCGTGGAATGGCAATAAACGAATAGGTGCTGTCGTCATTTTTACGCTCTGCCCAGCGCCACTGATCTTCGTGACGGTCCCAGTCACCTACAAGCATGTCAAATACACGAGCCTTGATGTAAGCCTGCTCGTCAACACGATTTTTTTCATCTTCGCGAATGGCTTCAAAGAGGTCTGCCGTACTTTCTACATCTTCATTAAAACCAAACATATGGGTGCCATTAAAATCATCATCTGGCTTTTCAACAATCATATACAGGCGGTCGCCGTGGGTCTCATTAAAATCACCTAAGGCCTTTTGTTTTGGAATATAAAAAACTTTGGGATGCGTATGGTTTAGATCTGCTGCCCCCGCAAGACGTGGAATAGCAAAAGCTCCATAGGGATGAGAGGCCGTGTAAAAATCTTCGATAAGCCGTGCCGGTAGCGTTCCCTGAAAGTATTGCTTTGCGTTAAGGTCATCATATCCCATTGCTTTAAGAAAAGCAAATGGGTCTTTTGCAAGAGCACGCATGTTGTACTCGCGGTCGTCAGCATCTACGAGTCGCAGAGACTGGGTTTGGTGCCCGCCACCGGCGCGTTCTACTTTAAGCCCACCATATAGCGTGTCTAAAATAGCAACAGGAGCTTCGATTTCCATTCCATAAAGGTCGCGGTAATGTTTACCCCATTTTTTTTCATAAGCCTCAGATACCTCGACAAGATCTTTGGGGTAGATGCTGGCCGTTTCCGTTTTTGGAAACGAATTGGGTAATGAGTCTACTGGATACGGCTCAGGCGCGGCAAAACTTTCCTTAGAAAAGCGTTCTGTGAGCTTTCCATTTTGATTCAACTCATAAAAATGAACCGTCGAAGCCCCATCGTTGTATAATCTGAGTTCGGCGAATCCCGGTTTTACGGAAGCAAAAATCCCGTCTTTTCCTAAGCGGGCATATTCACTTTTGGCAGCTGTTCCAGAAATTATCTGTCTAATGTTTTTGTTTTCAATGTATTGCAGAGACTGCTCGTGAGCAGAGACTACAAAAAGGCGCGGCAGACCAATGGACATCAATTTGATCTCGTGCATCAATTCATTCATAAGCGGGTTAAACTGATCCTGCTTGGAAATACCACCCTGTGTACGCGCAAAAGCCCATAAAAAGCCAGCTCCCGGAATAAAAGCATTTTCAGCAGAAGGCCTGTAAAAGGAACGGGTACTCATCTCCCCACCGTAAATTCCGTTTGAATACAGCGGATGGTGCATCACGAGAATCACATTTTTATGACGGGCCTTACGTGCTTCGTCTTTAAGTAAGGTTAGAAATTGCTCGCGGGTTTTTATAGCACACTTGTCATTAAAACCGGGCTGTGTACTCCAGTTTTCAATATACCATTGGGAGTCTGCAATAATGATTTCGGTTTCCTCATCCACATCAATCACTTCTAAAGGACAACCGTTTTCCGGTTGAAAGTTATTGTCTTTGCCCATTTTTTCTTCAATGAGGTCCTCAATAGCTTCGAGCCCCTTTACGTCACGATCATTCCACTCGTGTTCGCCGGGAATGATGAGCGTTTTGCCCTGAAACTCTTTTATAAGCTTTATCAGCGGATCTAATTGTTCTTCGGTATCCTGCTTTTTGCCCACGTTAGGGTATATGTTGTCTCCGGCGAGCACCAGATAATCATTTTTGGCAGCGCTTTTTAGCTGTAACTCGTAAAAAGCATTTAAGAGGGTTTTATTAGGCCCTTTCTTATCTGCACCCAAATTACCGATAATGAAAAAACTTCGGTAGTCTGAGGTATCAGTAACTGCTTTTGAAACCAGGTGTTTTTGGTCTCTAAACTGGGTGCGCTTACTGGCGCAGGAAAGAATCAGGCCGGTCAAAATTAGAGTGACAAGGCTCTTATAGGGTAGGTATGATCGCATTAATAATTAGGTTGTTATCGCAAAATTACTAAACGATCTGAGGGCTAAAAGTTTTTATGCCATTGTTAACGTTCTTAATTTTTTTACTGTATTTACAATTCAGTACGCTTATTCTACAATTCGGTCTATTTAATGGGAAAAGGGCTGCTTCATTTTTCATATTTGACGAGTCTAATCAAAAAAAGGTGTTATGGTCAAATTATTGGTTTACCTACTCAATCTTACATTTTCAGTTGCTGGCTTCACTGCAAACGATGCGACATTAAATCAAGCGGAGTACACTCTGGTTACCTCGGTCAATTCTGAAGAATGTGATACCTTTAAAACGTCTCTAGAATTAAAAACCCCGGAGTTTAAAGCTGTTGTATAATGAATCTGATTATCAAAGAATTTGCCAAGGCCTGTATTGTAGGAGTATCCATTTACCTGGTCTTTCTCCTTATTCACGTGCTGTTGGGGAATCAATTGATATTTAATGCCGAATTAGCTCAGGATTTTGCTATGAGTATGCTCTACTCTATTGTGCTGTATATGTTCAATATGGGCGTATTTCGATATTTTCACCATACGTATAAATCAGAACTTTTCACCTTTAAACGAACCATTCCTGCCATTATCAGCGGGATGCTGGTTTCGATTCTCGCTGTATTTCTTCTGGAGTTATTTCACAGCAGTGTCATTCTGGGCACCCCGGTAAGCCGATTTTTAGAAACTCAGAATTACGGGGATTATTGGGTACCGCTTTTTGTTGCACTCGTAGTCAACACGATCTTTTACTCGTTTTATTTTTACAAGCAGCAGAAAGATTTTCAACTTAAAGAGCAAAAAATCATTGCAGGTACGGCTTCTGCACAATTTGACGCCCTCAAAAACCAGCTCGATCCCCATTTTTTGTTTAATAGTCTGAATGTGCTTACCAGTCTTATTGATGAGAATCCGCAGCAAGCTCAGCGCTTTACCACATCGCTTTCTAAGGTCTATCGTTATGTTTTGGAACAAAAAAACAAAGAGCTGGTTACGCTTGAAGAAGAACTGGCTTTTGCAAAGACCTATATGACTTTGCTTAAAATGCGGTATGAAGACAGCATTGTTTTTACGATGCCCGAAGCGCTTCATAAACCTGAGGCCAAAATGGTGCCTCTTGCGCTTCAGCTGGTGCTTGAAAACGCCGTAAAGCATAATGTGGTAAGCAGCAACCGTCAGTTAGAAATACGCATTGAAGAAGAACCGGGCTATCTGGTGGTGCGTAACACGCTTCAGCCAAAAAAAAATATGGAAAGAGGCAGTGGTGTCGGACTTTTCAACATCAGACAACGCTATGCACTGCTTACTTCACGCAGAGTTTTCGTAGAGAAAACCGAAAATGAATTCATCATCAAATTACCCTCATTAACCCGTCAACTAAAAACGAATGTTATGAAAACCGAAAATTATCTTCACGAAAAGAAATACGACCGCGCGAAAGAACACGTGGCTAAGCTAAAAGGCTTTTATGTAAATCTGACGATGTATTGCCTCATTATTCCTGCATTGATTGTACTTAATGCTATGACATCAAACTTCCCCTGGGTGATATTTCCGGCTTTAGGCTGGGGCCTTGGAGTCTTCTTTCACGGGGCTGAAGTTTTTGAATGGAATCCTATTCTCGGTAAAGGATGGGAACAGCGCAAGATTCAGGAACTTATGGAAAAGGAGAAACGCAACAGTTAACAATTGATTCCAATTATTTGACAGTTGGGTCTGAAAGAATGGGAAAGCATCGGGTATATCTTCAACTTTACACAAGAACTAAAAATTATTAATTATGGAAAATTTTGAACAAGAAAGCCGGTATTTGAAAGCTAAAGAGCAGGTTGCAGAAATCAAAAAATTTTATGGCAGTCTAGTAAGTTATATCATTGTAATTTCGGCCCTCGCCACACTTAATTATTATATTGATGGCCTGGCGCATCCCTGGTTTCTTTGGGCTGCAGCGGGTTGGGGGATTGGCCTTTTTTTTCAGGCCGCAAAAGCCTTTAACTGGAATCCCATCGTCACCAAAGAATGGGAAGAGCGCAAAATTAAAGAGTATATGGAGCGCGAAGAACGTTCTAAATCAAATATGGGCCGCTGGGAATAAAAACACACTTAAACTGCATTAAATAATTAAAGCATGAATGTCCTCGTAATTGAAGATGAAAAACCTGCGGCACGCCGCTTAACCCGTATGCTTGAAGCAATTGAGTTGAACGTTTTGGCTCAATTACACTCCGTGGAAGAAGCAATAGCCTGGTTTAAAACTCAGGAGCATCCCGATTTGATTTTCTTAGATATACAGCTTAGCGATGGTTTATCGTTTGAAATTTTTGAGGCTGTGAACGTAAAAAGTGCCATTATTTTTACCACCGCTTACGACGAGTACGCCCTGCAGGCTTTTAAACTGAATAGTATTGACTACCTTCTAAAACCTATTGATGAGGATGAATTAGAAGCTGCCGTTTCTAAATTTAAGAAGCAGCGTCCAGACTTTAAAAGCCCTACATTCAACTTTGAGGACATTCGCAAGTTATTAGGAGTTAACCCCGTTGACAGGGAATATAAAAAGCGCTTTACCGTAAAAATAGGTCAGCATATTAAAATGATAAATATTGATGACGTAATGTGCGTGTATAGTGAAAACAAAGGAACCTATGCCCGCACTTCTGATAAACGCGATTACTTGCTTGAGACCACACTTGAAAATCTGGAAGAAGAACTGGCTCCTGATACTTTTTTCCGGGTTAGCCGCAAGTATTATGTAAATATTGAAGCTATTCAGGATATCATCAGTTATACCAACTCCAGGCTTCAAATTAAACTAAAAGCATGTGAAGATCAGGAGATCATTGTAAGCCGCGAACGGGTAAAAGATTTTAAGCTCTGGTTGTCTTAATCTAAGCTAATAAGGCTTTTGTCTGTAGAATTATGTCTGGCGATTTTTTCCCGAATACCAAAAATCCTTTTTAGATCAGTAGGATTTTTAATGTTTTCTTTTGCATCTTCGAGGATGAGATTGATTTCGTCAATAATGATTTCTTCAGAATCTTTGATCACACTTTGTACCTGCAGCAGAAAGTAAAGAGCCGTAAGCATTTTATGCAGCATAATCACATCGTGTTTACAATAACTGCGAAGCGATACAAAAACGAAATAGATAAGTTCTTTAAAGTCTATAGTACGTAGACAGATAAGCGCTTCGCCGTCCTCATTGTGAATGTAACTATAATCTTCTTTTTTAAGCCGAAGAGCAAAAAGCTCGGTAAGGTAATCTATACAGGTGATGGCTGTGCCGGGATCATTAATACCCGGACTCATAGCTTTCAGGGCAATTTCGGTAAGTTGCTTAAAACCTAAAATGTAATTATGGGTTACAATTTCGCTGCGCGAAAAAGCAAAGCAGGAGAGCACATTATTTGTGGTTTGTTCATCTAATTCTTTTGAGCAGCGGGCAATGGGTATATTCTTAAGAATGAAAGAGCCTTTAGGCTGCATGATACGTATCTTAACGTCATTTTCTTTGCAAATTTCCATCAGCGTATCAATAGCAATAGTTTGCAGGTAACCGGTCTCATCGATACGTATTTCATTCCAGTTATCCCCATCCGGAAAATTGATACTGCTATCGTGATCCCCGGTGTTTTCAATAAGACGATCAAGGCGGGTTTTAGCCTTCGTAAAAATATTTTCTACGATCCGGTTGATTTGTATAGTTTCTGAAATGGAGTGTATGAAATAAATAAATAAAGCCAGTACGAGCATACTCATCACAATACCCACAATCACAGCAAAACCGGGAAGCTGGTATTTATTATCTGTGGGCTCAACACTGAGTAGGATAAGAATACAGTAAATAAGAACCGCGATGTAATAGCCCAGTACGTATTGATGTTTTTTATTGGAAATTAGCCCTGGAAGAATGCGTGGCGAGTAGTTGCTTGAAGCCTGATTGAGCAGCAGCATAACCATGGAGAAGCTGAAAACCATCAGCGAAATGATTCCTCCTATAAAGGTGCTGAGTAAGGTTCTTGCCGTGTCGGCGTCGTTAATGACCAGCTGCGGTACATGTTCAATCAAAAAACTTGAAACACCGCGGCTTTCTGCATATAGCATCCCAAAACCCATAACCAGACCTCCAAAGGCAAATAGCGTGGGGAAAAACCCAATGTTTGCAGTAAGGTTAACGAGAATGAGCTTGAATTTTGTAAAAAATTGTCGCATAAACGAATTTCATCAATAATTTTTACAACTAGAGTAGAATTGGTATTCTCTTAACAGCATTTAGGCTTTTTAAAGTCTGAATTTTTAGGATTCGTTATCCTCAGGTCGATTCTCGTTGAATGCGCTGGGTAGCAGTTCCGGTATAAATTTGATGAGCAGAGGAAGCAGCACACCACCTCCCGGAAGCATAAAGATAGCGAGTGACGGCACACTTTTACAAATATCAAGCAACTGAGATTTCACCCTTTTTTTTTCGGCCTTAGTCAAATCTCTAACTGTTGAATAACTCAATAAAATCACCAAATCCTTACTTTCTGAAAGTTCGACCAGCAAACGCTTTTTGTTTCTAATAATTAGCGTGCGTACGGTCTTTGAAGTCTGATTGTAAAAATGCTTTACCGGATTGCTGTAGTTGAGGTAAGAGATTTGACCTTTGTTGCTCATTATAAATTGCTGTACACCAAGGGTAGCATTAAGTGTGACTTCGGTATCAAAATGAAGCAGGATTCCCAATTCCTTTAAATATTGCAGTTCATTTAAATCAATTTTATGGTCATCCCAAACGGCAAGAGCAGCCAGGTCTAGCATATACCGCCGGGCGAAAAGCGTGTTTTGAGCTGAAAGATCGAGACTTGTAAGAGCAGTTAGACTTTTATCGAGATTGCTGTTGTAACGCAGCGATTTTTCAAAAAGCTTCAATAGCAGTTTGTCAAAATGCTCTTTTTGTTGTTTTTGGTTGAGCGCCATCCAAACAAGTTGCATCAACAGCGTTTCAAATTGGGCCGCATACGCAATGACATCGTCGTCTTTATGGTCCAGATACCATTCAAAAGCAACCACATCCAGAAAAAGTAGCGCATTTGTAATTAGATTACTGAAGTTACGCTCTAACAATGCCTCGTTGGTTTGTAAGCGCGATTGAATAATTTTTTCAAGTCCTGCAGCAGAAGGTTTGATTTTTGTAAAACCAGCAAAATAACTTCTATCAGAGTTGTTGAGCCGGGTATAAAAATCAACCACCTCTTTAAAAAACTGAACGGAATCCCCTTTTTTATTGTAATAGGTGTAATAAAGCGCATCAAAGAGATTGATTTTTGCGCGTTCGGTTTCATCCCACTTTAAGGGTTCGTGATTTTTATAAATACATGTGCTGACCGAAACACCATAGATGAATCCGGTTTTTAAAAGCTGTGTGTAGAAATCCTCAGGCTCAGGCGATGTTTCATCGAGCCAGTTGGTTATGCGGGGTTTATGTTTTAAAATCCATCCGGGAGCTGAAGGATTCATAAGAAATAATTTAGACGAAACTGAAGTTTTAAATATTTAAAAATCTGAATATCAACTTATTGAAAATTTTAACAAATAAAATCACATTTTTTAAAACCACACGAATCTTTACTACGTAAATATAGGCAAGAAAGTTAAGTTGGGCATTTAACTTTTAAAAGTGAAAAATCCAAATCCTTATTTTTTGGAGAATATGAAAAGGAAAATAATTTCACTGGTTAGTTGATTAGTTTTTTTGGATTTTTTGTTAGTTGAGAACCACCATGCTTTGGAGAGAGCGGGTGGTTCTTTTTTTTGTGTAGCTTCAAAAAATAAAAAATCCCTCAGATTATGAACCTGAGGGATTTACTAGTTAATTGTATTTTGTTTAAGCGTTTCCTTGTACGACACCCAGGGTATAGAGTTGATCCATTGTTGGGGTTTCGCTTCCGCCTGCAGGCTCCAGGGTTATACCAAATGCCTGTGAGTCGTTAGGGTTTTCCAGTTCAAAAACCTTGTTTTCATCTTCACTAAAGTTTTCGAGCAGACCCATGCTAGTAGGAGTTAGCGGGTCGAGCTTTAAAGACCAGACCTGATATACAAATCCCTCGGGAGGTTCTGGTAGACCCATAGCGTCTATATATGCTTTATTTGAAGCTTTATCCCAAAATACATTTACATAAGCCTCCGGAGCAACCTGCTGTCCTGCAAGAGGTACTTTGGTTACCTGTGGATCACGAATAACTGCCAGAATTTCTTTGGTTTGCTTAAGAGATTCTTCAGAATAATTCAATTTGCTTTCAAGCTGTGTTTTTTCAATTTCTACAGTCTGAAGTTCTTCGCGCAGCGTATTTGTTCTATTAAGCAATACAAATATTCCTATCAGGAAGAGAATTGACGCCGCCATACTTATAAAAGACAGTATGCGTGCTCGTTTTTGAGATGCAGAAGGCTGCATTTGAATCACACCTTCGGCATTGCTCAATTTTGACTTAATTGCAGCGATTAAAGCCTCAGGATTGTAAGGTGCTGCCGCCGAAGACAAACTTTGAAGCGCTCCTTCAATTTGCTCTACTTCCTGCTGTACCTCGGGGTATTGTGCGAGAATAGCAGAGACCTCTTCGCTTTCTTTTTGCGTCAACGCTCCGTAAACGTAGAGCTCGAGGATGCCAGATTCTATGTATTCTTGAATATCCATAATTTAATTTACCAAGATTTCACGCAGTTTATTTATGCAAAGCCGGTTTCGGGTTTTAACCGTTCCCAAAGGCATATTAAGCTCTTCTGAAGTTTCTTTTTGTGTATATCCTTTAAAAAATAATAAATCGATAACTTTTTTACACTCTTCACCAAGGGTTTTGATATACTTCTTAATTCCTATAGCATCAACCTTGCTTGTAAAACTGCTTTTGTTTTCAAGAATATCTACGAAATATTCCTGAGTTAGGTTTTTCTTTTGGTTCTTAAATGCCTTAGATCTTGTTTTATCTATAGCTGCGTTACGCGCAATGTTGAGTAACCAGGTGAAAAATCGACCTTTTTTTGATGAATAGGACTCCGAATTATCCCATACTTTGATAAAGACATCCTGCAACACTTCTTCAGAAGCTTCGGTATCGTGAAGGACACTGTTAATTACGCCAAATATGCTTTCTGAGTATAAGGAATAAATTCGTTCAAATGCTTTTTGATCTTTCTGTTGTAATCTAAGTATTAAATCGTCGGGCTGCATAGCGTTTTTTTGGTTTGCTAAATGTATCAAATTCCATTAAAAAAAGCAGCCCTAAGGCTGCTTATATTCGTTAACTTATTATAGTCTTATTCAATAATACCACCGCAACTTACGCGAGCACCAGCATCACCACTAGGCTGACTTGTAAAATCATCAGCTCCCTGGTGTACAATAAGACCTTTACCTAAAATGTCTTTCATTGGGTCATCACAACCTATACACCATTCATCGGTAGGAAAGGTAATAGTACCATTGCCATTAGCATCAGCTTCAAAATTACCAATATCACCTTTGTGGTAACCGGCTGCGTCACCCCATTTACCGTGCTGCTCTTTGGTAGGATTCCAGTGACCTCCTGCTGAGGTACCGTCGTCGGCAGAGCAATCTGCGTTCTCGTGAATGTGGATTGCGTGCATTCCCGGCTCAAGACCTTCAAAAACAGCAGTCATGGTTACTGTGCCATCTTCTTCTTTAAATACCGCGCTTCCTTTTGCAGTACTTCCACTTTTAGATTCCAGTTTAACAGTTACTTTTTTAGGCTCCGGAGTTTGTTCTTCCATGGCAGGAGTCTCGGTTACCGTATTTTCTTCCGCTTCTTTATCTTTCTTGTCATTTTTGCACGAGGTAAATCCTAATGCAAGCGCAAGAGTAAAAAGCAATGCATAATTTTTCATAATAGTATTGTATTAGTTAATTGTAGCACTAAATTAAGGGTTAGACATAGGCTGCGCAAAGAATTAAGCATAGCTTAACATTGTATCACAGCTTAAAGTCTGAAGGTACTGCAATGTTGATTTTATGCAGATTCATCTGTGCTCTGATGCGAGTTTCATCTCCTAAATACTCGCCATCAACCTGTAAGGCAATAGGCTCGCCAGTCTCAATTTCCACTTCATCGCAGCAGAACGCTTCTACAAAATTGTGGTCTAGATTGCTGCTGCCGTAAAAGGTTTTGAGTATTTCGGTTATGCTGAAATTCTTAAAAACCAAAACCTCAAATTTTCTGTCATTCATTTTTCCTTTAGGATTTATATTGGCACCGGTCCCAAATTTATTGGCATTGGCAATTGCGACTAAAATCCCTTCTTTTTCCAGCGTTTCGCCATTTACCTTCAAGGTAACTTTAAATGGAAATTTATTATTTACTAAGGTGGGAAATGCCTGAAGCAAATACCCGAACTTCCCGCGAATTTCAGACTGCTCGTAGTTTTTAATAAGTTGTGCATTTACGCCGATGTCAGAAATATGAAGGCAGGTATGCCCGTTAACATCAAGAGTGTCAAGAGCTATAAAGTGATCTGCCATGCCAATAGTAAACTGCTCCTCAAGATCTTCGGGCAGATCCAGGTTTTCGGCAAGTCCGTTTGCCGAACCCGAAGGAAGCAGGGCTATTTTGACCTCTTTTTCTTTCAGAACATCTGCCACTTCGCGTATAGTGCCATCTCCCCCAGATATAAATACCCGCTCCGGATTAATACGGTCTACCAGCTCATCAATAGCTTTTTGATCATCCTCGCCTGTGGTCTCATACACTTCTGCTGCGTAGTCTTTCTCAGAAACAAAGGTTTTAAACCGCTCTATGATGGGTTTCTTATCGGTGCCTCCCGCAATGGGATTAATCACCAGCAAAATGGTCTTTTGTGTTTTCATTAAGTAGATTTCGTTTTAAAATTAGGTATTTTGAGCTCCAGACAACGTTAAGATAATACCAATACGTGAAACTTGATTTACAATTATACCGGGGTTATGCTAATGATGAAGAACTTGTGGTTTTTGGCCACGCCTTTAAATCGTGGGCGCCAGATAAGTTTCAGATAGATCGTAAGGGCTTTAAGCATGCATTTTCGGTTTTGCATATGTTTCGCATCTCGCCACTCAAAAATGTTGAGGTCTTTTTACGGTTTAAAGATTTGGAGATACGCACGCGTACGATGGATGATGGTTATTTTCGTTTCACTATTCCTCATAACCTAGATATAGAAAGTGGATGGCACACCTATGAGGTAGGCTGTAAGCTGGGCGATAAAGATTTTGGTATCGTGGAAAAAGGAGAATTGCTCAAACCTTTCGAAAGCGAACTCAGCATCATTTCAGATATTGATGATACCTTTTTGATTTCGCATAGCGGAAACATTTTTAAAAAACTATTTGTAATGCTTGCGCGAAATGTAAACCGGCGTAAGACCTTTAAAGATGTGGTAAGGCATTATCAGGCACTTAGCAGCAGTGGGCATAAAGGGGATGGTACCCGAAACTCGTTCTTTTATGTATCAAGCAGCGAGTACAACCTCTATGATTTTATTGTTCAGTTTGCCAATTTACAGGAACTACCAAAAGCGGTTTTAAAACTGAAAGATATCAAAACCGGAATTACCGATTTTCTAAGTACAGGCGGGGGTAATCACGACCACAAATTTGTAAAAATTAAAGATCTGATCGCTTTTTACCCGAAGCAGAAGTATGTATTACTGGGCGACGACTCGCAAAAGGATGCCTACATTTATGAGCGTATTTGCAAAATGTATCCCCTAAATGTAAAAGCGGTTTATCTGCGCCAAACGGGAAGTAGTAAAAAGTCTAAAATTGCCAAAACACTTCAAAATATTGAACGCCTTGATGTAGCAACCTGCTATTTTGAGCATAGTAGTGAGGCGATTAATCACTCTAAAGAAATTGGTGTGATTGAATCTGAGTAAACTACCTCAGGTAAGGCCTAGGAGTCATTTAAAACAAAAGCTAAATTCAAGGCAAGCCTCGCGGTGTAATAACCGTTGGCGGAGCCAAAAAAAAGCGCTCCGTCTCCGGAGCGCTTTAAATTTATAACAGGTGATGGTTTAATCAAATTTAAAAACCTGAGTTTCTTTAAACGGATCGAGTTCTACCTGTTGCATTTCGGTTTTGTAAGCCGGCCATTCTTCGGCGTAAAAGGTATTCACTTCGTCTAAAGCTTCACTCAGTTCGTCTTTAGCCTGAGCTATCAGCGTTCGTTCCGTGCCGGTAAGTCCACCAGGTCGGCTACTGACATACCCATTTGCCAGATAAACCCGGTTGAGAACCGTTACTTCCGGATTGCGGGTAATGCCCTGACGATCATCTTCGGTTCCTAAAAACAACGCGATTTTGGCGTCAAGCTTTTTAATAATAGCAGTCGAACTGTCAATCTGTGCTTTGTAACTTTCTTTATCGGCGTCTTTCAGCCGTTTCTGAAACTCTTCCGCTGTTTTTTTACTTTCAGCAAGCTGCTTCACGGCATCAGCTGACAGCTGCATCATCGATTCCAGGTTTTTTTGAGCGGTATAAATTTCATTTATCGCCGCCTGAGATATGTCTAAACGCGGGTCACTTTCAACTTTAATCATAGTTTCGTCCTCAATATCCCCATAGCTCATAACAGCTTTGTATGTGCCCGGTTTTACGGTTACACCGCCGGGTTCATAGTTGCGTTCCCGTAAGGAGCGGGAAGGTCTGTCGCTTCCTTTTTCATCCATATACCACCGCATGGTAAACAGTCCGGTGGTATCGGGTGTTTTCGTTTTCAACGTACGGATGAGTCGCTCGCCATCATAAATTTTTAAAAACACCGTATCCCACGTCACAGCAGCTTCCGCTTTTTCTGAATCTGAATCAGCCTTTTCGGTCTCAGATTTCTCGGCTTTATCCTTTTTTTGAGGTTTAATAAAGTAGTTAAACGCAGCGCCGCCGCTTCGGTTTTCTCCACTGTATGTCGCATCTGCTCCAAAACGACTTCCGGTAGGTTGCTGAGATGCGTTTTGATAAGCCGTTGCCGGCGGAAATACCTCAAGTACCGTTGTGTTATCGGCTGAAATGGAGCTCAGTGTTGTTTTATTGGCAGCGAGTTCGCGCAAGGGTCTGATGTCATCAAGAACCCAGATAGAGCGACCAAAAGTACCTATGACCAAATCATCTTCGCGTGGGTGGATAACCAAATCCTTTACCGGTACGGTAGGGAAGCCATTTGTCCATTTTTGCCAGTTTTTACCGGCGTCTATTGAAACGTAAAGACCATCGTCAGTGCCCAGAAACATCAGGTTGGGCTCTTTTTTATCTTCAATGATGGAAAGGGAATAACTTTCTACATCATCCTCATCAACCAGGCTTTGCCAGGTTTTACCATAATCTTTGGTGCGGAAAACATAAGGTTTGTAGTCAAATCTTCGGTAGTTGTTTGCAACCAATAAGGCTTCGCCCTTGTTATTGGCAGATGCTTTGATCTGGGCAATCCAGCTTCCTTCGGGGAGACCTTTTAGGTTTTTGGAAACATCATTCCAGTTTTTTCCGCCATCGGTGGTATAAAAAACTTTTCCGTCATCAGAGCCGGTCCAGATCATACCGCGTTCAACAGGGGAGGGCTCAATAACCAAAATAGTGGTATGATTTTCAGCACCGGTAGCATCCATTGTAAGACCACCGCTTTCGCTTTGCTTTTGCTTTTCGGGATCATTAGTTGTCAAATCGGGTGAGATCACTTCCCAGGTAAGGCCTTTATCGGTGGACTTGTGCACGTATTGACTTCCAAAATAAAGTGTATTACTGTCAAACGGGTCAATATTAATCGCAGCATTCCAATTGAAGCGCAATTGCACCTCGGGATCAGGATGTGTAGGTCTTACAGTATAGTTATTACCGGTGATGTGATCGTAACGGCTTACATAACCCTGCTGACTCATAGACCAGCCAAACTGGGAATCATCAGGATCTGGGACTACATCAAAGCCGTCACCAAAAGAGATTTCCTGCCAGTAGGAGTTGCGTATTCCCTGAGCTTTCCAAACGTAAGCGGGACCACGCCAGCTTCCGTTGTCCTGCATTCCTCCATATACATTATAGGGATATTCATTGTCTACAGCAACATGGTAAAACTGACCTACCGGAATGTTCTCAACAAACCTCCAGGTTTTTCCACCATCGTGCGTAATATTAAGACCACCATCGTTTCCGTCAATCATAAAATCGGCATTCTCCGGGTGTATGTACCAGGCGTGATGATCGGGGTGTACTCCGTTATCAGCCCCATAGGCAGGCATTAGTTCGCTAAAACTTTTTCCGCCATCTTCAGAAACATTAACGTAGGTGAAAATGCTGTACACACGATTTTCATTATTGGGAGCTACATATATTTCGGCATAATAAAAAGGACGGTTACCTATTTCGCTCATATCATCGTTGACCTTTTTCCAGTTTTCACCACCGTCGTCAGAACGGTATAAGGCATTTTTCTTAGACTCTATGTAAGCGTAAACAACGTTGGGTTTACCGGGTGCAATGGCAAGTCCCATACGTCCTAAATCCCCTTTAGGTAATCCGTTTTCAGAAGTGATTTCTTTCCAGGTATCGCCACCATCATAAGTGATGTATAGTCCTGATCCCGGACCACCGCTGTTAAAAAACCAGGGATCGCGCTTGTGCTGCCACATTGCAGCGATGAGTTTATTTGGGTTTGTTGGGTCCATCACTAACTCGGCTGCGCCGGTTTTTTCATTTACGTATAAAACTTTTTCCCATGTTTTTCCGCCGTCTTTGGTTCGATAAACGCCGCGCTCTTCGTGTTCACCCCAGGGAGAACCAATGGCCGCTGCATAAACAATATCAGGGTTTGAAGGATTGATGCGTACCCTGTATATATGACGAGTTTTCTCAAGTCCCATACATTTCCAGGTTTTACCGCCATCCAGGGATTTGTAAATACCAAATCCGCCATTAAGGCTGTTACGCGGGTTTCCTTCTCCTGTACCTACCCAAACTACCGAAGGATTGGATTGCTGAATTGCAACTGAGCCGATAGAAGCGGTAGCCTCATTTTCAAAAACCGGATCCCAGGTCACTCCACCCGAAGTCGATTTCCAGAGTCCGCCTGAAGCTGAACCTGCATAGATAATATGGGGATTATCTGTTACCGCATCGATTGCGGTAATACGTCCGCTCATTCCCGCAGGACCTATATTTCGCGGAGTCTTGTTTTTGAGCAGCTGCAAATCAAGCTTTTGCCCGTAGCTCAAACTTCCAAGAAGAATTAGAAAGTATAGTAAATGTTTTTTCATAAAGGGATAGATTAATTTCTCAATGTTTTAAAAATACTAAAAACTACTAGCGCTTTTACCAACTAAAGGGCTTTAACATAATAAAAGCCTAATTAACAAAAGCTTACGCTTATTTATTGTTTTGTTTAAGGTTTCAGCAATATATTTGAACAAAACTAAAAAATACACATTATGAAAAAGATTGTTTTAAGTATAGCGGTGCTTGCAGGTATAGCTTTCACGTCATGTAAGAATAGTGAAAAATCTGAATCTGAAGATGCTACAATGACTGAAGAAGTAGCAATGGAAGGCGCAGAGGTAGAAGAAGAAGCCCCTGAGCAGCAGAACATTGCCGAAATTGCTATGGGAAATGAAAATTTCTCAACACTTGTAACTGCTGTAAAAGCAGCAGGATTAGCAGAAACTTTAAGTAGTGAAGGACCATTTACGGTTTTTGCACCAACAAATGATGCATTTGACAAATTACCGGAAGGAACTGTTGCAACACTTGTTGAACCAGCTAATAAAGAAAAATTAACCGGAATTTTAACTTACCACGTAGTTTCTGGTGAGTATATGGCTGAAGATGTAGTCAAAGCTATTAATGATAACGGTGGAAGTTTTACAATTCCAACTGTGCAGGGAGGAACTTTAACTGCAACTTTAGAGGATGGTAAAGTCGTTTTAACGGATGCTAATGGTGGAAAATCTACAGTGGTTATGACTGACGTAGATGCATCTAATGGTGTAATTCACGCAATTGATACTGTTGTTATGCCTAAAGGCTAATACATAAATTCAATTATATTTATAAAAACCCTTCATTTTTGAAGGGTTTTTTTATGGAATTCAGTTTCATTCTGTCTTGGTTTCAAAGGTTTAGGAAAAGCTTTAGATCTAAGCAGTTTTTAAGAAAACCTTTCAGGTAAAGCGGCTAAAATGCCTTAATTTTAAGTACTATGAAAAGGAAAATTGAAGGTCGGGGATTTGTATTTAAAAGCTATGATGCACCCCAACAATCCCTGTTTGAACAACTACTCGAAATATTTAAGGAACTTATCACACACACTTCTGGTGATTTTGATGAGGCGATGGACTGGCTCAAGGAACTCGATAAGGAGTACAATCTCACCAATGATGATTATACCCTTGATGATTTCGTTCAGGAACTTAAGGACAAAGGATATATCAGAGAAGAAATCGAACCAGACGGTACCGGTGGCATATCCATTACGGCCAAAACAGAACAGGCTATCCGTAAGCGGGCTTTAGAGCAGATTTTTGGAAAGATGAAACGCAGCGGAGCCGGTAATCACCGTACCAACCATATTGGTCGGGGTGATGAACATACGGGGGAGTATCGTGAATATCGTTTTGGCGATGCTCTAGAGCGGGTTTCTATGACCGAAAGTCTTAAAAATGCTCAGATTAATAACGGTTTGGGTTCTTTTGATCTAACCGAACGCGATTTGGTGGTCGAAGAAACTCAGCATAAAGCTCAGATGAGTACAGTGCTGATGATAGATATTAGCCACAGTATGATTTTGTATGGCGAAGACCGTATTACGCCGGCTAAAAAAGTAGCCATGGCGCTTGCCGAACTCATTACGACCCGATATCCAAAAGATACTTTAGATATCATTGTTTTTGGTAACGATTCCTGGCCCATTAAAATTAAAGATCTACCGTACCTGCAGGTAGGACCCTATCATACCAATACTGTTTCGGGCCTACAATTAGCGATGGATATTTTGCGCCGTAAACGCAATACGAACAAGCAGATTTTTATGATTACCGATGGTAAACCCAGTTGTGTGCGGGAACCTGATGGATTTTATTACAAAAACAGCGTAGGTCTTGACGAGTATATCGTTAACAAATGCTACAGTATGGCCAGCCAGGCTCGTAAACTCAAAATTCCTATTACAACCTTTATGATCGCACAGGATCCGTATTTGATGCGGTTTGTGCGTGAGTTTACCCAGGCCAACCAGGGTAAAGCTTTCTATACCGGCTTGCAGGGACTTGGCGAAATGATTTTTGAAGATTATGAAACCAATCGTAAAAAGAGAATTCGATAATGGAGCGTAAGAAGCTTATTTCGGTAGCAGATCTAAAGGAAATACTTGACGATCCCGATTTGGTATTGCTTGATTGCAGTTTAGGCCAAAGTGTTTCGGGGAAGCAGTCTGCATTTAGCGGAAAGACAATTCCCGGTGCTCGTTTTTTTGACCTCAAGAACAAGTTTAGCGATACATCAAGCGCATTTCCTAACACTTTACCCGCACCGGAAGATTTGGAACAAGAGGCCAGAGCATTAGGGATCAATCAGGATTCAAAGATCGTGGTTTTTGATGCTATGGGCATTTATTCAAGTCCTCGTGTTTGGTGGATGTTTCAGGTAATGAGCCATCCCAACACCGTTGTTTTAGATGGAGGGCTACCGGCTTGGATTGAACAACATTTACTATTGGCGGAACAATTTCAGGAAGATTTTGAGCCTGGTAATTTTAAGGCGGAATTCGATTCGACTTGTTTCAAATCTTTCGAAGATGTAGAACAGAATGTGGAAAAGCAGGATTTTATGATTGTTGATGCTCGTTCAGCCGGAAGATTTAAGGGCATTGAGCCGGAACCTCGTCCATCATTACAGAGTGGTAGTATACCTCATTCAGTTAACATCCCGTTTGAGGAGGTTTTAGAAAACGGAAAATTTAAATCTCCTACAGAACTAAAATCCATATTTGAGAAGCGCTCGCTACTAGATGAAAATCTTGTTTACAGTTGTGGTTCGGGGCTCACCGCATGTATAATCTTACTTGCAGGAGAACTAGCAGGTCAAAAAGGTCTGCAGCTTTACGACGGTTCCTGGACCGAGTGGGCAGAATTAAAAAATTTGAAAAAGTAAAATAAAAATTGAAAAATGAGTAAACCAACTAGTTCAACATTGGGCGAACTTAAAAAATCAGGCTACGTAAGCCGAAGTATTAAGGATGAGTTACGCGCAAATTTGCTGAAAAACATAAAAAATAAAGTCAATTCATTTGAGGGTATTCACGGATATGAATACACCGTAATTCCTGAACTTGAACGAGCTATCCTTTCGAAACACAATATCAATTTACTGGGACTGCGTGGGCAGGCAAAAACCCGTCTGGCACGTTTGATGGTTCAATTACTTGATGCGTGGATTCCGGTAGTGGAGGGGTCTGAATTAAATGACGATCCTTTAAAACCATTATCGCGTTATGCAAAAGAGCTTATTGCAGAAAAAGGCGATGACACCCCAATTACCTGGTTGCACCGGGATGAGCGTTTCGCCGAAAAACTGGCTACTCCAGATGTAACCGTAGCCGATTTGATAGGGGATGTAGATCCCATAAAAGCTGCAAATCTCAAACTGAGTTATGCTGATGACCGCGTGATTCATTTCGGTATGATTCCTCGTGCCAATCGCTGCATCTTTGTGATAAATGAATTACCCGATTTACAGGCCCGCATTCAGGTGGCATTATTCAATATTTTACAGGAAGGAGACATTCAAATTCGTGGATTTAAGTTGCGTTTGCCTTTAGACCTTCAATTTGTTTTTACCGCAAACCCCGAAGATTACACCAATCGCGGAAGCATTGTTACTCCGCTTAAAGATCGAATAGGCTCTCAAATTCTCACGCACTATCCCGAAAATATTGAGATAGCACGAACGATCACCCAGCAGGAGGCTAAAAGTGATGAGCGTGCAGCAGATCGTATTTATGTGCCTTCGTTAGCTAAAGATTTGCTGGAGCAAATTAGTTTTGAAGCTCGTAACAGCGAATATATAGATGCAAAAAGTGGGGTTAGTGCCCGTATGAGTATAACTGCTTTTGAAAATCTGCTCAGTACGGCTGAGCGTAGAGCGCTTTTGGCCGGTGAAGAAGATACTCAGGTACGTTTAGGAGACTTTATGGGAATGATTCCCGCGATTACCGGTAAGGTTGAGCTGGTTTATGAAGGAGAGCAGGAGGGAGCTGCAAATGTTGCCCAGACCTTAGTTGGAGATGCTATTAAAACGTTATTTATCACCTATTTCCCTGAAATCAAAAAGCTGGAGAAAGAAAGCGAAAAAAGTCCTTATGATGATATTGTATCCTGGTTTTTTGATCAGGCCGATTTCAGATTACTGGATGATTTAAGCGAAGCGGAATATAAAAAGACTTTAGATTCGATCACTCCGCTTGAAGAATTGATTAATAGCCACCAACCCGATCTGGAACCAAAAGACAAATACTTTATGAAAGAGTTTGTGCTTTGGGCATTGGTAGAGTATAAAAAGTTGAGCAAATACCGCCTTTCTGACGGAATGCGTTTTAATGACCTCTACGGAAGTTATATTAAAGGACTTTAATGCATAGCGCTACAAACTAAAAAATCCCGTCAATGTTGATGGGATTTTTTAGTTATAGAGGTTTGTTTATTAATTGATAATGGTAAACTCACTGCGACGGTTTTCATCGTGCTGCTCATCTGTACACTTCATTTCATCACAATCGTTAATCGGGTCAGATTCACCGTATCCTTTTGCGGTTAGGCGATCTGCATCAATTCCTTTTGAAATCACATAGTCGCGGGTAGCCTGTGCACGACGTTCAGCCAACTCCTGATTGTAACTTTCCGGACCACGTAAGTCGGTATGCGATCCAATCTCTACTTTCATTTCGGGATATTTCTGCATAATGCTCACCAGTTTATTGAGTGTAAGAGCAGCATCCGGTCTTATGTTTGCTTTATCAAAATCAAAATAAATCTTTTCGAGGTTGATCTGGGTAAGTTGGTTACGCTCATTAACCATAACAATTTCTTCGGTATCGGCATAAGCTTCCATATACAATCTTAAAGCGGTCTTTGTATTGCGTGAATACTCAATACGCACATCTTTTTCGATAGGTACAAAAAGTTCTTTTGAAGCTTTTACCTTATACAAACTATTAGGGCGTACCTCAAATTTAAAGCTTCCTTCTTCATCGGTAGTTGCGGTAACCAGCGTTCCTGTTTCTGGTCTGAACAAGGTAACTTTTGCTCCCGGAATTGGCTCAAGTGTTTTTTTGTTGTCTACATTACCTATGATTTGATAATTGATATTAGGTAATGTTTCAAAGCGGTATAGTTTGTCTTTACCGGTTCGATTAGAAGAGAAGAAACCGGTACTCTGATTTTCTTTCATAATCAAGGCAAAATCATCTGCGTTTGAATTGATAGAAGTACCTAGATTATAGGCATCTGCAAAGGCCTCACCAGAGGCTTTACTGCGATACAGGTCAAGACCGCCCAAACCTTCGGCACGATTAGAAGCAAAATAAAGGCTTCCTGCATCAGAAATGAATGGGAACTGCTCCAGCTTATCACTATTAATGCGATTACCTAAATTGACAGGAGCAGAGAACGAACCGTCGTCATTTAGTGTTACTTTATAAATATCAAAACTCCCAAAACCTCCCGGCATATCACTACTGAAGTAAATAGCCTTACCATCTGGACTTATGGCAGGGTGCGCTACAGAGTACTGGTCTGAACTGAAAGGTAAAAGTTGAATATTACCCCACTGGCCACTTACCAGTTCGGCGCTGTAAATTTGCAATACGGCCACCTTAGCACCGCGAATACGCGTAAAATCATTGCTAGTACGTGTAAAATACATTTTCTTCCCGTCGGGGCTGAAAACCGCATTACTTTCGTGCGTATCGGTATTGATCATTCCCGGAAATTCACCATCATCTGTAATGGCGCTTCCGTTCACGTTAGCATAGTACAGATCAAGATACGGTCTGCCGGTCCAGGGGTAAATAGGGCGGGCGGCATTTCGGTCTGAAGCAAAAATAATTTGACGATCGTAATAGGCAGCGCCAAAATCATTGTAAGCAGAGCTTGCATCCAGAATTTCAGGAAAGAAAAACTGCTCAACAGTTTCATCGTGAGCTTCCATATCTTTTAAAACGTTTACTTCTTCGCTGGTATAGGAAGATAGTAGCTCATTGGCTTTTTCGTAATCACTGCTGCGTTTTGCTGCATCGGCATATCTATACAAAACAGCTTTGTCCTGTTCAGAATTTAATTCCCATAAATCAGCATAAGTTTCTGTAGCCTTAGCCGCATTTTGCGTGTAATAGTAGGCATCAGCCAGATTGCGAGTAGCCAGCGTATCCAGACTTTCATTTTCGGCTTCGGTTGTATACGCTTCGATGGCTTCGGCGTATGCCTGATTGGCAAAGAGCTTATGAGCCTGCTGCAGGTTTTTGGTTTGAGTATATCCTACTTGGCAAACAGCTAGCAGAATAACGAAGAGGGTAAGATTTTTCATAGTTAAGGTGCTGTAATTTAGAAGAATCGGGGAGATTTACGGTAAGATGGGATGTTATTGAATATATCAAAATCAAATAGCACCATCACTTCGTGGCTTCCATTGTTGTATTGTCCAAGATTTGAGGTAGTATAGTCATAGGCATAACCCACTCGTATTCCCTGAGTAACTTCAAAATTAACCATACCGGTCACAGCATCATCAATACGATAACCAATACCTGCCTCAAAGCGCTGATTGAAGCGCACGTTGGCATTTACATCCACACTTACCGGCGCACCGTTTACCCAGCGAGCCATAAATGAGGGTTTAAATTGAAGATTTTCTGAAGGTTCAAAAACATAACCTCCGGTGAGGAAGTAATGGGTATTTTCACTTCCCAGACGTTGCACACCATCCTGATCTTCTATGTGTTTTGAAGCAATAAGATTGGGTGTAGAAAGCCCCAGATAATAGTTTTCAGAAAAATAATAGGCACCTATCCCAATGGTAGGGTAGGTTTGATTGATATTTTGCTGAAATGAAGGGTCTGTTGCCGGTCCGCCAGTGCCGAGCTGAATATTGCTAAAATCAGTGCTAAAAAAAGAAGCACCAGCCTTTATACCTAAAGAGAGGGTTGCATCTTTTTGAACCTGTAGCTTATAGGCAAAATCAGCATTGAGATTGGTTTCCTGAACCACGTTTCCAATCTCATCGTGAACAAGGTTAAGACCCAGTTCTACTTTATCTGACATAGGTAAATGACCAAAGAAGCTGGCTGTTGTGGGTGCACCATCTATGCCCACCCATTGCGAGCGGTAAAGTGCGCCTACTTTGGCTTTGTTTACTGAGGCGTAAGCTGGATTGATTACGCTCATATTATACATATACTGAGTATACTCAGGATCCTGTTGTCCATATATGCTACCGCAAAAAAGGACAAGAGCTGCAAATACTGTGAATATTGAAGTTGAAATTTTCATCGAAATAATCCTTTTTTATCGGTTGAGATATACGTTACCTTGTTTTGGGCCGGTCTGACCGTCATTAAAATTGATGATGTAGAAATAAACACCGTTTGGAAGTGTATTACCACCTAAGTTGTTGGTGTTTGCTTTACCATTCCAAAAACCGGTTGATGCATTGCCTTTAAAAACTACGCTTCCGTTTCGGTTAAAGATTTCAATGGAGTAATCCGGGTAGATGAGGTCGATATTTTTCATTTCAAAGACATCGTTGATACCGTCTCCATTTGGTGAAAATCCGTTAGGGATAAATACCGAATCACAACCACTTAAATCAACGGTTATGGCCAGGCGTTCTGAGCTTTCGCATCCTGAATTTCCGTTAATGACTCCTAGATAATACGTGGTGTTATCTGTTAATGCAGTTCCAACATTAAGAGCAGTTCCACCAGTTGCTGCGTTATAGGTTACAACTGTAAATGAACTGGTTACCCGAGCTTCGAGATCAGCCACTGTTGGTGAGTCATTGATACAGAAAACTTCGCTACCTGAAGCCAAAGTAGGCAATGCAGGATCTTCAGCAATAAATGAATCTGCAGGAAGGTCTATATTTAAGGCACTGCATATAGTTGTAGAACTTTGTATATCAACTATAGTTACTGTAGTACTACCGCTATTGGCTATGAGAACTGAATCCAGATTCAAGGTCGCAGCTCCTCCCGTAAATGAAAGGGTTTCTGTAATTGCTTCGCTTGTATTAGCTCCGCTTAATTCATAGGTTACAAAATAATCTGCATCAGCTAAAAGTGTCGCACCAGATAGATTAACGCTAGCAGGCTCACCAAAACAAACATCAGCAATTGAAATTGAAAGTCCGTCGGCATCCGGAAGCGGAAGCACTTCAAAATCATCAGCAATAATTAATGGATCAGAATCACAACCCGCCGCGCTGCTTACAAGGGTTAGGGTGAAAGTTGTAATGCCGGTTTCAGTAAGTGATGCAGCAGGAATTTCAAAACTTCCGCTTGCGGAAGTTATACTTAAAGTAGTAGTAACATCATTTGCCGTATTCGCTCCGGAAAGATCGTATGTAATGGTATATTCTCCATCAGCAAGACCGGTAGCGTTTGTAAAGCTTACAAATCCGTCTTCATTGAGACAGATGTCTGAAGTTTCCAGTTGGCCATCAGCCACATCAGGAATAGGATTTACAACAAAACTTACAGTAGCCGCATTTGTACTCACACACGAAGTGCTAAGGTTAATCACCTGGGTAAGATTGAATGCATTGGAACCTGAAGCAGAAAGAATACTCGCATCCAATAGGATTGAAGCACTACCATCAACAAATGTTAGAGTTTCGGTAGCCGAAGACGTATTGGCTCCGGTAAGTTCATAGCTCACTTCATAATCTCCATCAGCAAGGTCAGTCCCGTTGATTTCAACGGTTGTACCTTCTTCTAAACAGATATCAGATACAGAAAGATTTTCGCTTTCAATTACTGGTAACGGATTCACAACAAAATCAACGGAAATATCCAAATTTGAGGTAACACAATTCGAGTCATCATTAGTCACTTCGCTGATGCTTAGCGTTGTCGGCCCTGTATTTTCCAGAAGTGCGTCATCAATTGTAAATAAAGCCTCACCATTTACAACCGAGACTGCGCTAACAATCGCGGTTGCGGTAGAAGCGTTGCTAAGTTCATAGGTAAATGTATAACTACCATCACTTAGATTAGGAGCAGTCAGCATCACATTTACAGGCGAGTCATTTAAACAAAGATTATCAAGGCTTAGTGTTGCGTTTTCTAAATCAGGAGGAGATACAATGGTAAAATCTTCACTTACAGGAGTGTTAGTACTTTCGCAAAGCGTGGTGGCATCGATAAATGATGTCAGACTAACGGTTGTGGTACCAGCATTTGCAATTAAATCAGCGTCAATGACCAGAGTTCCGGTTCCCGATTCAATGGTCACCGAAGCAGTCTGGGCGTTCTGATTGTTATCCCCACTGAGATCGTAAGTAACGGTATACGTTCCGTCAGCTAAAGTACCGGAAGTATCTGCTAAAACCAATGAAGCATCGTCTCCCTGGCAGGAACCGGTAATCTGATTGATACTCAGGTTTGAAAAATCAGGATTTGGATTAACAGTAAAATCAATGCTTAGACCGGTAACCGTAGCCTCACAAGCGTTTGGTGTATTTAGATCTGTAATTGCGGTGATACTCACGGTATT
>CEVK01035992.1_pt1 | contig 106848 bp, 98 predicted proteins | sample 531501 | NCBI WGS metagenome assembly CEVK01 (sample SAMEA2623794, study PRJEB7988) | marine metagenome | biome: marine biome (ENVO:00000447); feature: mesopelagic zone (ENVO:00000213); material: "saline water (ENVO:00002010), including plankton (ENVO:xxxxxxxx)" | depth 740 m | reverse complement strand
TAATTAGGAGGCAAAAATAGCAAACTTTACCGTTTTACCACATTACCAGTCTAAAATGTGACGTTAATTTAAGTATTTAGTTTTTAAGTAAACACCAAAACGGGCTTTTTAAACAAAATATTATCCGTTGTTTTGCAGCCTTACAACACCTTATTTCCTATGAAACGAATTGTATTATTTGCCTCCGGAAGTGGCACAAATGCACAGCGTATTATCGAATATTTTAAAGATAATCTCGATATAGAAGTCGTTTTAGTACTCAGCAATAAGCACAAAGCACAAGTGTTAGAGCGTGCCACCAAACTTAAGGTAAGTGCTTTTAGTTTTAACCGCACTGCTTTTTATGACACCAGCCAGGTTTTAGATTTACTTAATCTCAACAAGCCAGACCTAATTGTACTTGCCGGCTTTTTATGGTTAATGCCTGAATCAATTATAAAGGCTTTTTCTGGTAAAATAATCAATATTCACCCTGCATTGCTTCCGGCTTATGGCGGAAAGGGCATGTATGGTTCTCACGTTCATGAGGCAGTTGTTTCGGCAGGTGAAACAGAATCTGGAATCACAATCCATCAGGTTACTGAAGAATATGACAAGGGCAGCATCCTCTTTCAGGCAAAAACACAACTCAGCCCGGAAGAAACTCCAGAAAGTCTCGCTGTAAAAATTCATGAGTTGGAATACGAGCATTTTCCGCAGATAATCGAAAAGTTTTTGAATAAATAGTAACCGGTGAATTTGAAGCTTTTCGCTTTGCGGGAAAGAAGAAAGCATCAAAAAACCAGATTTAAGTAATAGGATTTTTACTGAAACCTGTGCTTGGGAATCGAAGTGATGGCGAAGAAAAGTTCAGAAAATAGCTGCGCTTGCAGTAAAAAGATTTCCGCCTTCGCGGAAAAGAAAAATTAATTTTTCAATGGGTAAGAAAGAAAAGTTTTACGTCGTTTGGCAGGGTAAAAAACCAGGCATTTACACCACCTGGAAGGATTGTAAAGCTATGATAGATGGTTTTGCAGAGGCGCAGTATAAATCCTTCCCCAGTTTTCCCGAAGCCAAAGCAGCCTATAATAAAGAATATAAAGACGTAAAAGGAAGCTCTAAATCTAAGAAAGTACTTTCTGCCGCCGAAAAGGAAAAATATGGTGAACCTAATTTATATTCTATTGCCGTAGATGCAGCAAGTTCGGGCAATCCCGGCAAAATGGAATACCGCGGTGTAGATACGCAAACAGGCAAGCAACTTTTTCATCAGGGACCTTTTAGGCAGGGCACTAACAACATAGGTGAGTTTTTAGCACTGGTACACGGTTTGGCCTATCTCAAAAAGAAGAACAGCGACCGCATCATCTATTCAGACTCCCGAATTGCCATTGGCTGGGTTAAAAAGAAAAAATGCAATACCAAGCTTACTGAAAATGCTAAAAACAAAGACGTCTACGATTTGGTACGCCGTGCAGAGTTTTGGCTTCAGAATAATACCTACAAAACGGCAATCGCAAAATGGGAAACCAAAGCCTGGGGTGAAATCCCTGCGGACTTTGGCCGTAAATAGGCTCAGAAAGCATCCCAATCAAGAATTTAATACACCCAACTCATTCTTTTACAGCTTATTTAATATAAATAAAGACTGCTGGTAAGTTTAACGTCTATCTACCGACCATTGTTTACAAAAGCGCAAGCAAAACTGTATATTTGCAAAAAATTTTTTAATGCAAAAAATGGTAATTGTAGGCACCTGTGCCTTTGACGAGATTGAATCCCCTTTTGGAAAAACCGGAAAAATTTTGGGTGGAGCCGGTACCTTTATCGGTTTGGCTGCCTCTAATTTTGAAGTAGACCAAGCAATTGTATCTGTCGTAGGTTCAGATTTCCCGCAGGAATACATTGATCTATTAAAAGACCGGGGCATTAATATGAAAGGCCTTGAGGTGGTTGAAGACGGAAAAACCTTTTTCTGGAAAGGCCGTTATCACAACGACCTTAATTCCAGGGATACCTTAATTACCGAACTCAACACCCTTGCAGATTTTAACCCTGTTGTTCCTGAAGCATATCAGAATGCAGAAGTAGTGGTTTTGGGCAATTTGCACCCGCTTGTTCAACTTTCGGTTTTAGAGCAAATGAACCAAAAGCCCAGGCTTGCCATTCTGGATACTATGAATTTCTGGATGGACAGCGCTCTTGAAGATCTTAAAAAAGTAATCGCCCGTGTCGATGTGATCACCATAAACGATGAAGAGGCGCGTCAATTAAGCGGCGAATATTCTTTAGTAGTGGCTGCGCAAAAAATATCAGCTATGGGACCACGCTATGTGGTGATCAAAAAAGGCGAACACGGCGCATTGTTATTTGAAGGTGAAAAAATCTTCTTTGCACCAGCGCTTCCACTTGAAGAAGTTTTTGATCCTACCGGAGCCGGAGACACCTTTGCAGGTGGTTTTGCAGGCTATTTGGCCAGTACCGGGGATTATTCTTTTGAGAATATGAAGCGGGCGATCATACACGGCTCCAATCTGGCTTCGTTCTGTGTAGAGAAATTTGGAACAGAGCGGATGCAGCAGCTCACGCCAGAAGAAATTGAGACACGCCTGCATAAATTTAAAGCCTTAACGCAATTTAATTTAGACCTATAAAAACCCGCGCCCTCTTCTTAACCGAAGGGGGCGCAAACATTACAACAAGCTATGAGTGACGCCATTAAGCATGAATGCGGAATTTCATTAATACGCCTCCTGAAACCCCTCGAATATTACAAGGAGAAATACGGGACAGCATTTTATGGAGTAAATAAAATGTACCTGATGATGGAAAAGCAGCACAACCGCGGTCAGGACGGTGCAGGCTTTGCCAGTATAAAGTTAAATATGGCTCCCGGTGAGCGTTACATTAGTAGACAACGCTCTGTAGCCCAGCAGCCCATACAAGACATTTTTGCTCAGATAAACACCCGTATAAACGAGGTGATGCGCGAAAACCCGGAATATGCAGAAGATGTTGCGCTGCAGAAGAAGCATGTGCCTTATATTGGCGAGTTGCTTTTGGGTCACGTGCGCTATGGTACTTTTGGTAAAAACAGCGTTGAGAGCGTTCACCCGTTTTTGAGACAAAATAACTGGATGCATCGCAATCTGATAGTTGCCGGTAATTTTAATATGACTAATGTTTTTCAGCTATTTAATAAGCTGGTAGAATTGGGTCAACATCCTAAAGAAAAAGCAGACACCATCACCGTGATGGAAAAAATAGGTCACTTTCTGGATGATGCGGTTGCCAAAGTTTACAAAAAACTCAAGAAAGAAGGCTATTCAAAATTTGAAGCCTCGCCGCTTATCGCAGAGCGCCTTAATGTTGCTAAAATTTTAAAGAAAGCTTCAAAAGACTGGGACGGGGGTTATACGATGGCCGGACTTCTAGGGCACGGTGATTCTTTTGTATTACGCGATCCTTCTGGGATACGCCCGGCATATTATTATAAGGATGATGAAGTGGTGGTTATCGCCAGTGAACGACCGGTTATTCAAACCGTTTTCAACGCAAACTTTGAAGACGTTCACGAGTTAGATCCCGGTCACGCCATGATCATCAAAAAAAGTGGATCAACTTCTATTGAAAAAATTCAGGAACCGCACGAGCGTAAGGCCTGCTCTTTTGAACGCATTTACTTCTCCAGAGGAAGCGATGCAGAGATCTATCAGGAGCGAAAAGAGTTGGGACGACTGCTTATGCCCGAAGTGTTGAAGCATATTGATCACGATACGCAAAATACCGTATTCAGCTATATTCCCAACACTGCTGAAACCTCGTTCTATGGAATGGTTGAGGCTGCACAGGCTGAGCTCGACAAGCAAAAAGCTGATGAAATTTTAGCTCGCAGAAGTGAACTCGACAAAGCCGGACTAGAAGAAATTCTATCCAAAAAATTACGCACTGAAAAGATTGCTATAAAGGATGTAAAACTGCGTACTTTTATTACAGAGGATAGCAGCAGAGACGATTTGGTTGCCCACGTTTATGATGTTACTTACGGCGTAGTCAAAGAGACTGATAACCTTGTGATCATTGATGACAGTATCGTACGGGGTACCACGCTAAAGAAAAGTATTATCAAGATGCTTTCCAGACTAAACCCTAAAAAAATAGTGGTGGTATCTTCTGCTCCCCAAATACGCTACCCGGACTGTTACGGTATCGATATGGCAAAGCTTCAGGACTTCATTGCCTTTAGAGCTGCTGTAGATTTACTTAAAGAACACGGGAAGGAAGCAATTATTGATGATGTTTATCAAAAATGTTTGAGTCAGGTTGATTTTAAAGATGATGAAGTAATCAATTACGTAAAAGAAATTTATGCTCCATTTACAGACGAACAAATTTCTGATAAGATTGCTTTGTTATTAAAAGATGAAAGTATAAAACCTGAGGTAAGTGTTATTTATCAAAAAGTTGATAATTTACATAAGGCCTGTCCTAAAAACTTGGGTGACTGGTACTTTACTGGAGATTACCCCACAGCAGGAGGTAATCGTGTTGTAAATCGTGCTTTTATCAATTATGTGGAAGGAAATTTAAAAAGAGCCTATTAAAAACACCCTTTAACTGATAATAACGCATTTGGTCTAAAAGTTTTGGCAGCTAGACCATCATTGTAATACTTTAGTATCTGCCATAACATAAGTAGGTTAAGTTCATGGTAGATTTGGGGCAAAAAAGGTGGATTTCTTCCACCTTTTTTATTTGGATCAAATCGGGATGGCGAGCACAGCACAACTGCATTCCTCCATAAAATATTTAAAATCTATTTAAAAAGCAACAGGAAAAAAACAGGCTGCGAGCCGTTTCTCAACCCCCCTGATTTCTTCCACCTTTTTTATTTGTACCAAATCGGGGTGGCGAGCAATACGCAGTTTAACTATACTACAATTGAGTCACAAATAAAAAATCAAGTTCACACCGAAAAAACAAAAACTGCGAGCCGCTTCCAATTTCCGCATTCTTCCACCTTTTTTATTTGCACCAACTTGGGGTGGCGAGGAAAACACTGTTTTCAAAGAATCATTAAGCCGCCAAAAAAATATTGCGCACCTTTTCCAACTTAAGCATTCTTCCACTTTATACTCAAAATTTCAGGGTGGCGAGCAAATCATCCTTAAAAATGCTATAAGCTTAAAACAACTGAGTTGAGCTCAAAATCAATAATCGCCTTCAGCCAGCTTCAACATCAGTTTTCTTCCTCTTTTAGTATCAATTTGGTGATAGCCATCAATTAGCCGAAAATTATCGATTTGGTAATTTCACAGGAAGAGCCGCGAGAAGGATAATAGTGAAAATCCCACAGCCCCACTTTCTGGGGTGAGGAATTGTAACGAATAGCCTGCCTTCGGCAAAGGTAAACCTGGCCCGAAGGGTTCGCTACAAGAAAAATAATCAGCATAAAAAAACCCGGTCTTTAAAACCGGGTTTTCAAAATCAGTTAATTCTAATTATTTATTTTGTGCATACCGACTGGAAACTTCTTTCCAGTTGATTACATTAAAAAAGGCATCGATATATTCAGGACGCTTATTTTGATATTTCAAGTAATATGCGTGTTCCCATACATCAAGACCAAGTATTGGTGTTCCACCGCAACCTACTCCAGGCATAATTGGGTTATCCTGATTAGATGTCGAGCATACTTCTACTTTTCCACCTTCATGAACACACAGCCAGGCCCATCCTGAACCAAATTGTCCTCCGGCTGCAGTTGAAAATTTGTCTTTAAAAGCTTCAAATGAACCAAAAGCCGAATTGATTGCTTCTGCAAGTTCGCCACTTGGCTCTCCACCTCCATCAGGAGACATTACTTCCCAGAATAAACTGTGGTTGTAAAAACCTCCACCGTTATTACGTACTGCCTTATTAGACATATCCAGATTAATTAGGATGTTTTCAATGGTTTTACCTTCAAGATCTGTGCCTTCAATAGCAGCATTAAGTTTGCTGGTATACCCGGCGTGATGCTTATCGTGGTGAATTTCCATGGTTTGAGCATCTATATGAGGCTCTAATGCGTCTTTGGCATATTTTAATTTCGGAAGTTGAAATGACATATGTATGATTTTTTCGTTAATATATAGTTCTTCACCAAAGATAACAATAACAGTAGGGTATCGAAAGTTCACGGTGTTATAATACTCTTAAGGTTTAGGCGATTATAAGCTATAGCGTTTATTTGGGTTGCGTTGCCTGCCAGAATTAGTATCTTCATCCTATGGAAAATGAAGCAGCATTTTTAATCTATAATGCTTCGGCTGGTGCCGGAAAAACTTTTACGCTTGTTAAGAATTATCTGGTGATTCTGTTTAAAAGCTCTAATGAATTTAAGTACCGGCGTATACTGGCCATCACTTTTACTAATAAGGCGGTTGCTGAAATGAAAACGCGTATAGTGGAAAGTCTGCAGGAGTTTACTCAGGATAGTATCTTTGAAAATCCCGGACCGCTCTTACTGGCTGTTGAAGAAAAAACCGGTCTTGAGCGCAAGTTTATACAGCAAAAGGCCCAGCGGCTTCTTAAAAATATCATTCAGGATTTTGCTTCTTTTGACGTGGTAACTATAGATACATTTACCCATCGCATTATTCGAACCTTTGCTTACGATTTAAAGATTCCACAAAACTTTGAGGTAGAACTAAACACTCAGGAGGTACTTGAGCAGGCCGTAGACAGACTCATTGATAAAACCGGCAGTGACAAGCAGATAACTAACATTCTTATTGATTATGCTCTTGAAAAAACTGATGAAGATAAAAGTTGGGACATTGCCCGCGATTTTTATGAAATCAGCAAACTGCTGCTTCGTGAAAACGACCTCAACTACCTAAAACTACTTGAGTCTAAAAGCCTGGAAGATTTTACAGCCCTAAAAAAAAGCATCTCTAAAAGACTCAAAAACCTGAAGGAAAAAATTAGCAGCTCTGCACAGGCGATGCTTGATTTCTTCGATAGCGAGGGTCTGGAAGACGCCCATTTCACCCGTAAATCCCTTCCTAATGCTCTACGCAAATTGGCTTCAGGTGATCTCACTATCAACTTAAATACCAAGTGGGTTGAAAATTTAGGCGCAGAACCTTTGTATACCAAAAACCAAAAAGAACCCATCAAAGCAATTTTAGATGGAATAAGCGGTGAAATCGCATCGCAGTTCAGTACAATTAAATCGTACATTCTAAAGTATGGGCTGAATGCAGAGATTTATAAGAAAATCACGCAGCTTTCGGTCTTACAGGCAATAAATAAAGAGGTTCAGAAAATAAAAGAGGAAAATAATCTCGTGCTGATTTCAGATTTTAACCAGCTTATAAACAGCCAGATCATCAATCAGCCCACACCTTTTATTTATGAGCGCCTGGGTGAGCGCTACGAAAATTACTTTATTGATGAGTTTCAGGATACTTCAAGGTTACAATGGCAAAATCTGGTTCCTCTTATTGATAATGCACTGAGTACCTATACTCAGGAAGAAAACTTAAACAGTCTAATGCTTGTGGGTGACCCGAAGCAGGCTATATACCGCTGGAGAGGTGGTGATGCTGACCAGTTTATCGCACTGGCAGGAAGAGTAAACCCATTTCAAAATGAGAATAAAAAAGTTTTTAATCTGCCGCGCAACTACAGGAGTTATTCTGAAATCATTTCTTTCAATAATGCGTTTTTTACTAAAATTGCTAAACTATTTGAAAATCCGGACTACGAGGCAATCTATAAAACCGGAAATGCCCAGGAACTCAATTCCCGAACAGGAGGTTTTGTTTCCTTGAATTTTGTGGAAGTTGGTACAAAAGCCGAAACGACACCGCAATATCTGGATGAAGTGATAACGACTATTGCAAACTGTCTGAAAAATGGATTTCAACTTCGAGATCTATGCATTTTGGTTAGGCGTAATAGTGAAGGGGTTGAAATTGCTCAGAAACTTCAGGAAGAAAATATTCCTGTAATTTCAAGTGAGAGTTTATTGCTTTCTCAATCACCGGAAGTCGATTTCCTAACAAACATATTGCATTTTATAGTAGAGCCCGGTTCTAATGCGATTGCCATTAAAGTTTTGGAATATATCGCTGCAAACTTTTATGAGCTTGAAGACACGCATGGCTTTTACTCAAAATACATAAGCCTTAAAGGCCAGGAATTATTTGAAGCCGCACTGCCTGTAGATTTACATTTTGATATACAATTTTGCAGCGCTTTACCTTTATATGAATCTGCAGAGTATATCGTAAGATCTTTCGGCCTTCAAAAGGAGGGGGGATCTTACATTCAATTTTTTCTGGATGCTATTTTTGACTTCTCTCAAAAACATACGGGAGGTTTACCCGAATTTCTAAATTGGTGGGAGCTAAAAAAAGATAGACTAAGCATTAGCACACCTCCCGAAGCTGAAGCTGTTCAAATTATGACCATTCATAAAGCAAAAGGTCTTGAATTCCCGGTTGTAATTTACCCTTTTGCAGACACTCAGCTATATCCTAATAATGCTGATAATTATAATTGGTATTTACCCGAAGAAGGAGAATTTGGGGATTTTGATGCATTACTCATAAATCAAAACTCCAAACTGAAAGAATTCAACGAGCAAACGGCTTCTTTGTATGATACAAGACGTAGCGAACAGCAACTTGACAGTTTAAACATTTTATATGTTGCACTGACCAGAAGCATTGAGCAATTACACATTATAAGTTGTACAGCTAAGAATTCTCATACGATAAACACGTTTGCCGATTTGTTGTTCAATTACGCTACAGGACATTCTCAATTTGATAAAGAGAGATGTTGTTTAGCTTTAGGGTCTGAAAAGCGTATTTCTAAGATTAAGAATAAACAAACCAATTCGCAAAATCTAAGGTTAATTTCATCAGCTAAAGAAGACCATAATATCGCGATGGTAATTCAGGAACTGAGGAATACAGAATCAGATCGTGCCGCAGCTGTTGATTTCGGGAATGTGATGCATAATTTACTGGCCGAAATTACTGAATTCAAAGATGTTGATCACGTATTGAGAAAAGCTCAGAGCAAAGGTATTATTACATCAGAAACACAGTCTAACCTGAAAGCACAAATTGAAGAGTTAATAAATGAGGTTCAGTCTGAAGGTTATTTTAATACTAAGCATAAAACCCTAAACGAAAGAGACATTCAATTGGATCATCAGATTATCAGACCAGACCGCATTGAAATTAATTCTGATAACGAAGTACTTATTTTAGACTACAAAACGGGGCTTTCACAAGATACACATCATCAACAAATAGCTTTCTATGCAAAAAGTCTGGAGAAATTGGGCTTTAAAGTCGTAAAGAAAGGGCTCTATTATCTTAACAACGACGCTAAGCTCATTTTACTTTAACACACTATTAATTGTTGTTTTGTCGTGAAATCATTGAAACACATTATTGCCTAATTATTTATAATAAATTGAATTTCAGTTAAATAAACCCTATTTTTAGGTGTTTATAGTCCGTATTTTATTATTCAAATCCGCTTGACAAAAACCAAATGCGGGGTAAATGTTTAATAAAACTTTATCAAAAGCGGCTTTGCCGTGTTTTTTTAACAAACTACTTTTACCCCGAACTAACTCGATCACTATGATTAAAAGAATTTTACTCTCGTTTGCATTTTTTGCAACTATTCTGGCTTCAGAGCATTCATTTGGTCAAGACAAAAATAATCCGTGGTATATAAGTGTTGGTATTAATGCTGTTGACACATACCCTGTGGGTGAAGATAACAGGCCTTTTACAGGTGGGTTTCCTAATGAATTGTATAATTTTGATGACCATTGGAATATTCTTCCCTCATTATCTACACTATATATAGGTCATTACATTGGTAGTGGCTTTAGTCTAGGTTTGAGAGGATCACTTAATAAAATTGATAAGTTAGGTGACGTTTCTGCCGATGACCTGGCCTACTATGCTGTTGATGGAATGTTTAGTTACAGCTTTCGTGATGCATTATTCGGAGAAGGTGGTTGGTTTGATCCGTATTTAGGTTTAGGTGGTGGTTATACTTTTGTAGGTGATCAACCAAGTTTTGGTACGGCTAATGGTACCGTAGGTTTAAAAATATGGTTAGGAGATGCTGTTAATCTCAATCTTTCTTCTACATATAAACACGCTTTTGAAGATAAGTACGTAAAACATATGCAACATACTGCTGGTATTGGTTTTGCTTTTGGCGGAACTGACAGTGATGGTGATGGCATTTTTGATAAAGATGATGAGTGCCCTGACACTCCGGGACTTCCTGAATTTAATGGATGTCCAGATTCTGATGGAGACGGAATAAAAGATAGCGAAGATGCCTGTCCTGAAGTTGCTGGTCTACCAGAATTTAATGGATGTCCGGATTCGGATGGAGACGGGATAGCAGATCCAAATGATGAATGTCCTAACACAGCAGGAATAGCTGCTCTTAACGGTTGTCCTGATGCTGATGGTGACGGAGTAAAAGATTCTGAAGATGAGTGTCCCAATGAGGCTGGTCCTGCTGAGAATAACGGTTGTCCTTATAAGGATCAGGATAATGATGGTGTTTTAGATAAAGATGATGAGTGCCCCACAGTTCCCGGAACTGTTGCTAATAACGGTTGTCCAGAAGTTACTGTAGCTGTTTTAGAAGAAATCAACGTTCAGGCAAGAACAATACTATTCGATTTAGACAAAGCTACCATCCGCAAAGAATCTTACGAAACCTTAAATAACGTGGCCGAGATTATGAAGGAGTATCCAAATACTCAGTTTTTAATCGAAGGACACACAGATAGCCAGGGTTCTGATTCCTATAATATGAACCTTTCTAAGGAACGTGCCGCTTCTGTAAAAGAATATTTGGTTGGTCAGGGCTTACCTGCAAGCAGACTTTCATCTGAAGGTTTTGGAGAAACCAGACCGATTGCCACAAATGCTACTGCTGCTGGAAGACAGAAAAATAGAAGGGTAGAAATATCTCTAATTGATTAAAACCGACGAAAATATTGGGTAGTAACGTCAATACCAAATAGAATTAATTTAACATTCTTAAGTGAATTTTATTAATTTTGGCTTTGCTGCTTAATTTTAACAAATTACATTTGCTTCGATTAACACTTAATTTTTACTTACTTAACATGAAAACTCTTACTAAATTATTTCTTTTTGCGGCTTTTACTCTGGCGAGTTTAAGTACTGCAAATGCACAAGACAAGAACAATCCCTGGGGTGTTCGTATTGGGGTTAACGCTGTGGATACCTATCCTGTTAGCCCTGATAACAGACCATTCACCGGAGGATTTGCTAACGAATTTTTCAACCAAAGAGATCACTGGAATATTCTTCCTTCAGTTTCTACATTATATGTAGGTCGTTACATTGGTAGTGGTTTTGCTCTTGGTGTGCAGGGTTCTATTAATAAAATTGACAAACTTGGTGATGCTCCTGCTGATGATCTAGCTTACTATGCTATCGATGGTATGTTCAGCTACAGCCTTCGTGACCTAATCAACGGTGAAGGTGGTTGGTTTGATCCTTACCTGGGTGCAGGTGGTGGTTATGTTTTTGTTGGTGATATGCCAAGCCACGGTACCGCTAACGGTACTTTAGGTATCAAATTCTGGTTAAGCGACAACATCAACCTTGACTTCTCTTCTACTTACAAGCACGCTTTTGAAGATCATTATACCAAGCATATGCAACACGTAGTTGGTGTAGGTTTCGTATTTGGTGGAACTGATACTGACGGTGATGGTATCTATGATAAAGATGATGAGTGCCCAGAAACTCCAGGTCTTCCTGAGTTTAACGGATGTCCTGATACTGACGGTGATGGTATTAAAGATTCTGAGGATGCTTGTCCTGAAGTAGCTGGTCTTCCTGAATTTAATGGATGTCCTGATACTGACGGTGACGGTATTCCTGACAACGAAGATGCTTGTCCAGACGTTGCTGGTCCTGCTGCTACTAACGGATGCCCTGATGCTGACGGTGACGGCGTAATTGATTCTGAGGATGAATGTCCAAATGAAGCTGGTCCTGCTGCTAACAATGGTTGTCCTTACGCTGACAGAGATGGAGACGGAGTACTTGACAAAGATGACAAATGTCCAGATGTTGCAGGTACTGCAGATAACGACGGATGTCCTGGTGTAGATGCTAGTGTTCTTGAAACTCTTAACGGAGAAGCTGGTCGTATCTTATTTGATACTGATAAAGCAACCATCAGAACTAGTTCTTATGAAACTCTTGACCGTATTGCTAATATCGTTAAGGAGTATCCTAATGCTCAGTTTATCGTAGAAGGTCACGCTGATAGCCGTGCAAGTAATGCATATAACATGGCTCTATCTGAAAGAAGAGCTCAATCTGTTGTTGATTATTTAACAAGTAAAGAAGGTGTTAATGCTGGTCAATTGACCATCAAGGCTTACGGAGAAGAGAATCCTATCGCTCCTAACACTACTGCTGCTGGTATGCAACTTAACAGACGTGTAAAACTTACTTTAAAGTAAGAAACACTCAGATGTAAAATCTGAATTAATAAATACAGAAAACGCCCTGATAATTCAGGGCGTTTTTTATTTTAGATTTATGACAACATTTATAGATGAGGTAATTGCAGATCTTTTGAGTAAACATGCGCATAACCTTGTGAATACGGTTATCGTTTTGCCCTCTAAACGAGCAGGAGCATTTTTTAATAAAAGGCTTCGCGCACACTTAGAAGGTAGTTTTACTTTTCTACCCCAAACCCTGAGTATTGAGGATTTTATTGAAGATGTATCTGGGCTAACTGCTGTTTCCCCGACACAACTACAGGTCGAGTTGTATCAAATTTATCTGCGTGAATGTACAGAGACTGAACCTGATAATTTCTTAAACTTTTTGGGCTGGGCTCAGGCCCTCATTGGAGATTTTAATGAGATAGATCGGCACCTAATTAGTCCGGAGTCTTTTTTTGATTATCTGAGCGCTGTTAAAGAGTTAAATCAGTGGTCTGCAGAACAGCCTACTGCACTTATATCTAATTATCTAAAATTTTGGAGATCAGTAAAGCTGTACTACACTGCATTTACAGCGCATTTGAAAGATAAGGGTATTGGCTATCAGGGTATGCTTTACAGAGAATCAGTATCACAAATCAATTCTTATTTAGAAAATGCGAAAAGCACTTATATATTTTGTGGCTTTAATGCGTTAAATAGGGCCGAGCAGTATTTAATCCGATCGTTTTTAGAAAGACCGGACACACATATTTACTGGGATTTAGATCCTTATTTTACAGAAGACCAAACCCATATCACTTCTCGCTTCATAAGTCAATACCTTCGGGAATGGTCAGAATTAAAAGCGAAAAGTACCGTATTTCCAAAATCGGGAAGCAATTTTAATACTCCCAAAAACATAATAGCTACCGGAATTGCTCAGAACATTGGGCAGGTAAAATACGTAGGTCAAATTTTAGAACGTTTTACTGCTGAAGACCTTAATGATACTGCAATTGTACTTGGAGACGAAAACTTACTTCTCCCGCTACTCAATTCGCTCCCGCCGCAGGTGAATGCTGTAAATGTAACTATGGGCCTATCGCTTAATCAAATTACTCAAGCAGCGTTTTTTGAGACCTGGTTTCAACTCCAGATAAACAAGCGTAAATCAGAGTATTACTATAAAGATGTTCTTTCACTTCTAAACCAACCTTATGCTATAACATTATTGGGTGATTTCCGTTCAGAACTTAAAACAAAAATTACTTCAGAAAACCTGATTTACTTAACTCCTCAAGAACTGGTAGCTAATAATAGCGCTATTAATTTACTTTTTGAAGACTGGCAGGATTCATCAGACATCGCCCTAACAAGATCATTACAACTTATTTCTCTACTTAAGGAACAAATGCAAAGTGAGCAAAAATGGCTCGAGCTTGAGTTCTTAGTAGCTTTTGAAAGACTCTTTAACCAACTTAGCGATCTTAATGCAGAATACCCCTATTTTGATTCGGTAAAGACACTAAGGCAATTTTACCGCGACTTACTTCAAAAGGAAACACTTGATTTTAAAGGAGACCCCTATCAGGGGTTGCAAATTATGGGAGTTCTTGAATCACGTGTGATTGACTTTAAACATGTTATCATTACATCGCTTAACGAAGGTACTCTTCCATCGGGAAAAAGCCAGAACAGTTTTATCCCCTTCGATCTTAAAATTGAATACAACCTGCCCACCTATCGGGAGAAGGATGCGATCTACGCCTATCACTTTTTTAGACTGTTACAACGTGCCGAAACCGCACACCTGCTTTATAATAATGAAGCATCTGGACTTAATAGTGGCGAAAAGAGCCGCTTTCTATTACAACTTGCAACAGATTCTAATGCTCAGTACCGGTATTCTGAAAATACGGCTTCCGCTTCCGTGAAGATTAAGCCGTCAACACTTAAAACAGTCTCAAAAACATCGGAATTGATTGAGAGTCTGAAAAGACACGCGCGATCCGGGTTTTCGCCATCTGCTCTTACCACTTACATCAGGAATCCTATTGATTTTTATTATAAATATGTACTTGGGGTTGAAGAGCTGGAGGAAGTAGAAGATACGATCGCTCACAATACGCTTGGTACTGTAGTTCACGAAAGTTTAGAACAGTTGTATAAACCTTACTTAAATGAAATACTATCCTTGGCAATTGTTAAAAATCTATTGAAACAATATGAAGCAGAAGTATCCAGACAGTTTGAGCTTTGTTACAATATAGGAAATATCAAAACGGGTAAAAATCTCATCATATTTAACGTGGCTAAACAGTTTGTTCACAATTTTCTTCATACTGAACTGAGGGAGGTAGAAGCCGGTTCAGAAATTTTGATCACCGGCCTTGAGCTCAAGTTTGAAACACAGCTCAGTCCAGACATAAAATTGAAAGGAACGGTAGACCGTATGGATCAAAATAACGGCACATTACGCATTCTAGACTATAAAACCGGCAAAGTTGAACCCGGCGAACTCGTCATCAAAGACTGGGAAACCCTTATTTCCGATTATAAGAAACAATCCAAGGCTTTTCAGGTGCTTTGCTATGCACTTATGTTTTCTAAAGAAAAAGGGCTTCCTGAGCAGGCTGAAGCAGGCATAATTTCATTTAAAAATCTGGGTAAAGGCTTTCTCAAGCTCAGCGAAGCAAAGGAAACCTCAATTACACCCCAACTGCTCAATACTTTTGAAACCCATTTAAATAAGCTAATTGATGAAATTCTGGATGTAAATATTCCGTTTACTGAAAAGGAGGTTTAAATATTATTGATTTTCAGCACAGTAACTACTTCATCTGTTGGAGACTTTATCCAAAGCTGTAACAATTTGTACCAGATTATAACTCATAGGTATAAATCTTATAGTATTTGAAAATGGAAACACAACCTAACAACCTGAATACCTTAAAAATACTCTTTATAGTTAAGAGTGTTCTTAACCTTCTCGCTGCACTTTTCTTTGCAGGCTATGGTTTTTTTGTCAATATGATTTTATCTGATGTAGCTCACGGGCCACACGACACACCCTTTGATGTGGGTACATTTGTAGGTGTTATATCAGGAGTAGGTTTTACAGCTTTTTTGATACTGGCAATTCTTACTTTTCTCGCGGGTAAGTATTTAGGTGAAACCCGAAATTATACTTTCATTCTGGTCGTTTCAATATTAAATTTCTTTACCGGAATTCTGGGCATACTGCTCGGCATTTTCACACTTATTGAAATAAACAAACCACACGTCAAACTTATGTTTGAAAAGAAATAAACTTAAGAGCTTTCCTCGTTAAATCAAAAAGCCCCCTGTTTTCTCAGGGGGCTTTCTAATTATATGGAAAGTTTAAAAAACCATATTGATTCAATTTTTAATCTTCCCAGCTTAAAAACCAATCTTCCTTTTCTGGGTAACATATATCTTGTTTCATTTATAGGTTCTTGTTCCGCAATAAAGGCTGAATAACTTGAGAAACCGGAATACTGTACTAAGGCATCGATGACTTCTATTTGAGGAATTCTTAATTCCTGATGTTTACTGCTGACTGCTGTATTGTAATAATTTAAAAGACTTTTTTCTCCAAAGGCAAAACCTGCCATGTTCTCTACTTCTGTTGATAATCTGGCTGCAAGCCGTGATTTTGAGGGTTTCACATAACCCCTTTTTTCTTCCTGAATTTTTGCTTTTTCAAAGGCAAGACAAATCAATCTGCTGTGACTCCTATCCTGATAGTTTTAGTTATGCGCTTCAGCACATTGGGAAATCACACAGCTGTTTTTTCTAAAAACTTTCCGAAGCTTTTCCGCAGAATTTCTCACTACTCGTTGCGCTGCTCCATTCATTTGTTCCGGTAATCGTCACAGGAGCAAACTATCAGGGATTAGCACACCTGTGACTTAAAAACTTACCAGGCTGTAGCATCAGAACACCATTGAGAAGTACGTGTTCTGAGAACTGCAGTTCTTCTTCTCAAAAACCGGCGTTCTGCCGGAATCAGATCACTGAGTATACACCTCGGACAGCCCTGATCATGTCCCAACATTAACAGTACAAAATGAAAAAATCAGTTTTTGCAATCCTTACGGTTTTCCTCATTATGAGCACATTTGCCTGCAATCCGGAAAAATTTGAAGAAGAAATCATCGCGCCGCAGGCGTGTTGTGAAGAAGAACCCACTGTTCCTCCGCCACCACCACCAGTGCCAAATGACAGCATTCAGTAACAGGAGAGAATTAAAATAAAAGCTATTTTAGAGGGATGAAATCAACTTGTTTTTCATCCCTTTTTTCTTTAATAGTCCTGTTTCTTAATATGGATATACGGGCTCAGCAACCTGCTGAAAAGCCCATAGACAGCTCGCTTTATTTTTACGAGATTATTGTAAACCCGGATGATGCTCTGAGTTTTAATAAAGCGGAATCGTATTATAGGAGAATGTATGAGGAGAGTATGGCCAAGTCTAACTATAAAAAGGCTGCTATATACCTAGAGCTGATTGGTTTTGGTAAAAATCAAATTGGAGACTACACCGCAAGCGAATTTAATCTGGTAAAATCTTTAGAACTGATCGAACCCTATACTGATACTGAATCGATTGAACTGAAATTAAGGCTATATAATCTTTTGGGAGTCCTATATAAAAATCTGAATAATTACCCCAAAAGTCTTGAATACTACGAAAAAGGTCTTGCTTTTGCCGATAGCACCAAAGATAGCATCAGCTTTTTTTTACGTGTAGGTAATGTACTGCGTAAAGAAGGTAAGATTGATCGCGCTATTGACACTTTAAAGTATGCTCTTAAGCTGACTCAGAAAAATGAACTCGAAGTACTCAAGAGTTATGTATTAGACAACCTGGGCTATACACAGCTTACTACTGGAGATGAATCAGGAATATATAATCTGAATCAATCGGTTGATATTCGTAAAAAACTGGGAAATACGGCAGCTTTATTTTCAAGTTACAGGCACCTAACCCAATATTATATTCAAATCGATGATACTTTGAATGCCCTCAAATATGCGAAAGAAACTTTATCCTTAACTCCAAATATAAAAGATCCAACCTTTGAACTAGAAGCGCTTGGCCTTCTGGCACAATTAGATGATGACCCGCGCATTAAACGTTATAATTTTTTGAACGACAGCATTAAAGAAGCCGATTTAGCAAAGCAAAATAAGTATGCTGCATTAAAATATGACGTGGCTCAAGAGCAACGTCAAACCAAACAGGCCCGTGCTGAGCGTGACCGTCAAAAACGTTTAAAAACCATTTATGTTCTCGCCTTATTACTCGGGTTTCTGGTAATATTAGGGTTCAGCATCTTTCTCCATTTAAAGCGCAAACAAAAACAGCTGGATGTAATTCGCAAAACAGAAGCAAGCATATCAAAAAAAGTTCACGATGGCCTGGCTAACGATACCTTTCAGGTAATTTCTGAACTGCAAAATCTTGATAACGTTCCAGATCATATTCTAAATAAACTGGACAAAATCTATATGGAAACGCGGGATATTTCAAAAAATCACAGTCCGTTAATTGATGGGACTCATTTCAAAGATCAGCTGGTCAGCAGACTCAACTCGTATAAATCAGAGAACTTTAGTGTTATAACACGCAACCTCAACGGTATAGATTGGGAAAAATTTAGCAGAAATAAAAAGGACGCGATTTACATGGTCCTGGGAGAATTGATGACCAATACCAGAAAACACAGCCAGGCCAGCGTTGCTCTGGTATCTTTTGAACAAAAAGGTAAAAAATTAGCCATCACATTCAAAGATAACGGGTTAGGAAATGAAATAAAAAAAGGAAATGGTATCCAAAATATGGAATTCCGTATTTTTTCATTAAATGGAACCATTAGCTTTGAACCAGAGTCCGGTAAAGGACTTAAAGTTCAAATACTGGTGTGATATGTTTAAAAAAATTTTAATCGCCGAAGATTTGGGATGGAATACCCAAAGAATTGAGCAACAGCTTCTTGAAACAGGAGCTGAAGAAATCATCATCGCAGAATACTGTGATGATGCCTACATAAAATATGTTAAGGCCCTTAAAGATGACGTGCCGTTTGATTTACTGGTCGCAGACCTTTCTTTTAAGCAAGACCACAGAGAACAAAAACTAAATAGTGGTGATGAGCTTATAGCTGCAATACGCAAACTTCACATGCCATTAAAAGTTATTGTCTTTTCGATGGAAGAGCGCCTGCAACGTATACGCGGGCTTTTCGACGATCAAAAAATTGATGCGTATGTTTTTAAAAGTCGCCGAAGCCTTGAAGATATGGCCGAAGCTTTAATTGCGGTTGCTCAAAGTAAGCGTTATATATCTCCACAGGTGGCAGCAGCTTTAGGCAGTCAAAAAAATCTGGATATCGAAGAATACGATATTCTTTTACTGGAAGAAATTGCTAAAGGCCGTTCTAATCGTGAAATAAGCGAACGTTTTAAAGCTCTTACCATAAAACCCCACGGTATAAGCTCCATTGAAAAACGCCTCTGTAAATTGCGCATCGATTTTAAAGCTGCTAATGCCACACAGCTCATCGCTGTTGTCAAAGATTTAGGATTAATCTAAATTAGTCTGTCCTCATACTTCAAAATGCTTTTTTGCGTTAATCAAAACGTGTAATTTTTTTATTAAATAATACCTCTTCGGTATATAATTTGAACTATTTGCGTGTAATTTGAAATTATTTGTTTTTTGACATTTAATCAAAAACTAGATGTAAAGAAGTAATCTTATGAAAAAAATCCTTTTAAGTATCTGTTTTATTTTTCTTGCCTTCAGCCTTTCACAAGCTCAGGAATGGCAAAACGATTTTGGCAAAGCCAAATCACTAGCAGCAAAACAAGACAAACCCATTATTTTAGTCTTTCAAGGCTCAGACTGGTGTGCGCCCTGCATCAAGCTTAACAAAGAAATCTGGGAGACTGAAGCATTTCAGTCTTATGCCAAAGATCATTATGTGATGCTCCAGGCTGATTTTCCTCGAAAAGCAAAAAATGCCTTACCCGCTGCACAACAGGAAGCGAACAATAAATTAGCAGAAACATACAATAAGAACGGGTACTTTCCATTAGTGGTAGTTTTAGATAAAAACGGTAAGGTTTTAGGCAATGCCGGTTATGAGAAGACTACACCTGCTGCTTACATCAAAAAAATTGATGCCTTTCTAAATTAGACCTTTGAAAAAGCTAATTACTATTTGCCTTTTCTTTTGCATTCTAAATGCACTACACGCTCAACAAACGTTCAAGCGAACCCTTAAATTAATGGGCAGTCGCTTTGATATTACTGTTGTTGCTCAAAATGAGGCAGAAGGCAATAGTTTTATTGATTTGGCAATAGCCGAAATCACTCGTATTGAAAAGTTGATTTCATCTTGGGATGCCAATTCACAAACCGCTGCCATAAATAATGCAGCAGGCAAAAACCCGGTGAAGGTTGATCCTGAACTGTTTCAGCTTATAAAACATGCTATAGGTATTTCAAAACTTACAGACGGTGCTTTTGACATCAGTTACGCATCAATGGATAAAATCTGGAAGTTCGACGGCTCTATGACCCAAATGCCTGATGAAGAAGCCATTAAAGCTTCGGTTGCAAGAGTTGGGTATCAAAACATCGTGCTTGATGAGGCAAAAAATACCGTTTTCTTAAAAAACGAAGGCATGAAAATAGGCTTTGGCGCCATAGGAAAAGGCTACGCAGCAGACCGCGCCAAAGCCCTCTTGATTGAAAAGGGAGTATCAGCAGGTATCATAAATGCTTCCGGAGATATGAATACTTGGGGATTTCAGCCCAACGGTAATCCCTGGAAGGTGGCAATTACTAACCCGTTAGATAAAAACAAGGTTTTTGCCTTGCTTCCCGTTGTAAATTCTGCCGTTGTAACTTCGGGCAACTATGAAAAATATGTTACCTTCGAAGGTACGCGATACACGCATATTATTGATCCGCGTTCAGGATACCCTGCTACCGGAATTATAAGTGCTACTGTTTTCGCACCAAAAGCTGAGCTTGCTGATGCTTTAGCCACTTCGGTTTTTGTTATGGGTATAGATGTAGGTCTCAACCGCATCAATCAGTTGCCTAATATTGAATGTATTATCATTGATGAAACTGGTAAAATTTACAAATCTGACCACATAGAAATCGAAAAATCATGATTAAAAAATTGAGCATCTTACTCATTTTAGGCTGTTCGTTTACCAGCTGTGTTGCAGTAAAAGAATACGAAAAAGTCAATATCAACGATCCCGATATGGCTCTTGCCGATAAACCCGCAGATCGCAATGTTTCTACCGCTCACTCCTATCGCGAAGCTGCCGTAGGAGCAAATGGCGGTAAAACCGGTGGAGGATGCGGTTGTAATTAATTCTTAGTATCTATTTTGAAAAATACACTTCCATTTTTGCTGTTTGTGTCGCTTAGTTGCTTTAATACTGTTTTTGCCCAGGAAGACCAAACCACTGAAACCTATAAAAAACGCGTTCTTGAAACCACAGAAATTGATTTCCTGAGCAGTTACTACAACCAAGACGGTCAAAATGCTGCGGTAACTGGCGGTATTGGTACCGAAGAATTAACCGACGCAACAGGAACGATTGTCGTAGCCATACCGCTTAACGCAGACGATGTATTGACTATAGACGCCGGAGTTTCAGCTTATACCTCGGCATCCTCTTCAAATATCAATCCTTTTGACGGTGGGGGTCAGGCCGATGCTTTTCAGGCTTCATCAGGAGCTTCAAGCGGTGATACATGGGCAAACCTTACAGGATCCTATTCGCACAGCTCAGACGATCGTAATAAAATCTGGTCTGCGAAAGCTTCGGTTTCTTCAGAATATGATTACTTCTCCGTAGGTTTTGGCGGAAGTTACACTTGGCTTTTTAATGAGAAAAACACCGAATTAAGCCTCAACGGAAACATCTATCTGGATACCTGGAAGACTATTTATCCGATAGAGCTGCGCCCGGGAGCCAATTACGGCGGAGCTGGATACAATCCCCAGTTCACCCCATTTGACAATACCGGAAGAAATTCATATTCGTTAGGCCTTGGCTTTTCGCAAATTCTCTCCAAAAATCTTCAGGGATCTTTAGCTCTTGATCTGGTTCAACAACAAGGATTGCTTTCTACACCCTTCCAACGAGTTTATTTTAGTGACAAGCCCGATGTATTTGTTGAAGACTTTCAGCTTGCTGACGATATCGAACGTTTACCGGATACCCGTTTTAAAATTGCTGTTGGCGGTCGCCTTAATTACTACATTAATTCGATGTTTGTCCTTCGCTCGTATTACCGCTACTATACAGACGATTGGGGTATAAAATCGCATACTGCGAGTCTGGAGGTTCCGGTCAAAATCACCGATAAATTTACGCTGTATCCTTCTTACCGCTTTTACAATCAGACGGCTGCAGATCAATTTGGAGCCTATAACACTCATCTCTCAACAGACGAATTTTATACATCAGACTACGACCTTTCAAAATATAATGCTAATCAGTTTGGCTTCGGTCTCAACTATACCGATATTTTTGCCAAAATTCATATTATTCAATTCGGTCTAAAAAGCATTGATTTGAAATATTACAATTACAAACGCAATACCGGCCTCAGTTCTAATATCATAACTGCCGGCTTTAAATTTGTACAGGATTGATTTGAAAATAAAAAACCCGACACATTTAATGCATCGGGTCTTCATTTGTGGAGAAGATCGGAACCCAACCCAGTTAATTTTTGAAGTTTCTTAGAGCCTGTTTAAAACGCTCTATTCCCTTCTTAGATTACTGTTTTAGAGTGTTTTCAAATTTTTATATAGTTAGATACAATTAATTAAAAATAGCAGCAGTTAGTAAAATGTCGGGACTATGTCGGGATTTATTATTTTTATCCTGTTCAAATGATTTCACAGAATGGCCTCAATCAAATACTTTATTAAAGGTAGTACTGATCCTAGTACAATCTATATCCGTTTCATACACGGGCGCAAAATCGATTTTACCAAAACAACTTCGCTGCTTGTAAATCCTCGGTACTGGAACAATAAAAAGGGAACAGTAAAGCAAATTTCAGAATTTGACGAAAAGAAAAATTTACAGAATGACCTCAACGGCCTCAGAAACGTTGTTTTAAATCAATTTAATGACAAATACGCTAAAGGCGAATTAATTAACGCTGACTGGCTTAAAAATGCAATTGAAGCTTATTTCAATCAAAGTACTGATACTGATTTAAACTACCTTCTTGACTTTGCAGAATTTCACAAGGCTAACCAGCATCATAAAATACAGGCAAATGGCAAAATAGGAGTTTCTCCAGCTACGATTAGGAAATACACTACAATCATCAACAAACTTAAAAAGTTTGAAAAGCATAAAAAAAAACGGCTGCAGCTGGTTGAGGTAGATTTAAAATTTCATAAGGAGTTTATAAAATACTTTCGCTCTATTGACCTCTTAAGTTATAATACCATAGGGAAATATTTAACCTTCATAAAAACAATCGTTAAAGAGGCGAAACGCCACGGACTTAAAGTTAGCAGCGATATTGAAAAGGCAGAGTTTAGACCGCCAAAGGAAAAGACAACGTTTGTAACTCTCAACTACGAAGAAATAAACCGGATTTACAACTTTGATTTTAAAAACGCTCCATACCTAGACAATGCAAGAGATTGGCTAATTATAGGCGTTTGGAGTGGCGCTAGAGCTGGAGACTTACTCAAGTTTACAACGGCCAACATAAACAACGGGTTTATAGAATACACCGCTCAAAAGACCGGGCAAAAAATAATCCTACCGCTACACCCCCAAGTTTTGGAAATACTTGAGAAACGCTCCGGCCGGTTTCCTCGAAAGATATCAACCCAAAAGTTCAATGACTACATAAAAACTGTTTGTGAGCAGGTGGGTTTGAGCGAAATGGTCGAAGGTGCTAGGACAACTGAGGTTAAAGACAACGTTTGGCGTAAAGAAAAGGGCTCTTTTCCTAAATGGCAGTTAGTAAGCACTCATATATGCCGGAGATCATTTGCAACCAATCATTACGGGAAATTGCCTACACCAGTACTTATGGCTGTTACTGGTCATACTACCGAAAAGATGTTTTTAAACTATATCGGTAAAACAGCTAAAGACAATGCCAATGTATTGAACGATTTTTGGCAAAATCAGCAACTCAAAAGGGACAAAAAAGCAATTCTCAAACCAGTTAAAACAGGTACCAATTAAACTATAGACTTATGCACGACTTATCAACTAAAATAGGATTTATGTGTACTTACTTTGAATTACTGCCGGTATGCACGTGTATTGACCAGGCGTTTGACTATTTACAAAAACTATGTTTTGACCTCAACGGTTTTAATCACTTTGAGAGCCGGAAAGAAATGAAGCAATGGTTTTTATCTGACTTTGACTAAATGCAGATCTTCAAATGGAATATGATCCACAAATTTTAGACTTGTTTAGGGAGTTTGTACAGCAAAATCTTATTGATACGGAACAACAAACAATACAGGATATTGAGAGCCGTACAGAGTTTAAATACGGCGACGATTGGCAAAGACTAAATTCATTAAAAAAGCTAGGCAAGAACTACATTACAGGGCACTTTAATCACCTCGACGCTAAAGGTGTTGATTATTCAACAGGAACTGTTCAGATTGTCGAAAGTGAATTTATAGAGCTTATAAATGAATGGAAACCAAACCTAAAAAATTATAACTCTCAAACTCCTGTTTTTGATAACAAATTAGACTTAGAAAAACCACTAGCCTACAAAAGTCATTTTCAAATTATCGCTGTAATGACTTACTGTTTACAGGTTCAAATTTTGAACGAATATAGGGAGAATTTAAAGAATGTAATGAACCCTAAAACCATATTAAAAAATAGTCGAGATAAACTCAGGTATCAACACTTGTTTAAAGATAAAGGCTTTGAAATATTTAACTACCTAAGGGAAAACTTTTACGAAAGGAGCCCAACTACTAAGTACACTTTAATTCACGATGTTTTAAGAGGTTTACTACAATGCAACGACTTGGAATATATGAACTTTGTGAAGATGTATTGTAGTGAGGATTTCGGCTCGACGCAATTTGTAAGAATGGCGAATACTGGAAGTGAGAAATACACAAAGCAACTTGAAAAAATTACTGAGCTTTATTCCAAAATAAAATAGCTCAAATCTATTGAGTTTGATTGAGCTAAAATAGGATCAATCACGAAATACATTTGACCATAATCAAAAACAAATTGAATTATGGCCGATGCTATTTTATTAAACAATGTAACTCCAGAGGGTTTAACCGAAACCATTTTAAACGGTGTACAGGCAAAATTAGACCACCTCAAAAAAGAACTGCAACCCCAAGAGCCTGATGAATGGTTGACAAGAAAAGAAACCGCAAAACTTCTTAAAATAAGTTTGGTTTGTCTCCACGACTGGAGCAACAAAGGTATTTTGAAGGCCTACAAAGTTGGAAACCGCACGTATTTCAACCGTAAAGAGATCAACGCAATATTATTTAACTCAAATAGGTAAATGATATGGCAACGAACGGAGCAAAATATACGAGAGGGATTTACCGAATTTTAGATAACACTTACAAGTCTTACGAGTTATATCAACTTACGGGAGCAACAGAAGAAAACCCACTAATAACAGAGCAAATTAGGATTGAGAAAAACCGCCAATTTAACAACGGCAAAGGGTTTCCTGACTGGCTTGTTGTACAGGATCAAAGGAAGTGGAGTAAATGTACAAGGGTTACAGGGCTTAGACCAACCACAATGCAAAATGTATTTGAAGGGAACCAGCCTGTATTAAAAAATAATAAACTCAAACCGGAGAGCCTGATACTTGTGCAGTTTTCTGAGGATCGTACAATAGCAGTAGTTGACGTATTCAATAAGTACTACCCCTACGGTAACCAACTATTAAACGCAATGCTCACAAAGCACCAGTTTCACATACCAACACAAAAAAAGGAGTAGTATATACTACTCCTTTAATTGTTCAAAAGATACGTTAACGAACGGCATTAACGCCCTGTAAAGATATTATTTACAGTTGATAAAAACCAGAATGGCAAAGCAAAGAACCTATAAAAAAAGGGCTGACTTTGATTTAAAGGATTTTCTGTATAATTCAAAAAAACCAAATACTAGAATATTACATTTTAATGAAGATATCGCTCTACATTATGGTGTTGATAATGCCTTAATGATTCAAAACATTGCTTTTTGGGTTTATCAAAATAAAGATGCTGGTAGGAACTATCATAAAGGTAGATACTGGACTTTCAATACAGTCGAGAGTTTTACGGCTCAATATCCCTTCTGGACTTATGCTCAGGTGAGAAGGATTTTAAAAAATTGTGTCAAGGCCGGTGCATTGTATGAGGGAAATTTTAACCGTAAAAAATATGATCGTACAAAATGGTATACGGTTTCTGATCAGGCTAAAAAAATAATGGGTGTATTGTAGCTAAAGCCTTGTAATTACTCATTTGTTCAAATGAACAATTGCAAGTGCTAAAAACGACACACCAATACCATATTAAAATACACATAGTCACTACTACAGAGTTGAAAAAAATAAATAGGGGTATGGTTAAAAATCACTAGATAAATACACAAGTGTACAACGCCCCTTAGCAAAGTTTTTACTCAATGAAATAAAATGAGGGGGGGGTATGTATCTCAGTACAACAATATGAAAGAATTTACAAAGGCTCAATTCTGGGAGCAATACGATTTATTCAGCATAGAAATAGACGGCATTACACATTACTTAGCTGGAGACCTCAACCAAATTTTAAAAAATTACCGGCTGGAGCTTTCAAATGATATTTACACGTGTGAGCAATGCAGGGCAATTCTAACAATTATTAAAGATGAAAATAACAAAGAACTGGAGACCTCAACCAGTTTGTTTATTCCGGTGAACAAAATCAATGCCTTTTTAAAACCACTTAATTAGCTTTTTTGAATTTTGTCGGGACTATGTCGGGAAAATAAAAACGCCCCGTTTGCTAAATACCGCAAATAGGGCGTTCTCTTTAAATAAATGTGGAGAAGATCGGGCTCGAACCGACGACCTTTTGACTGCCAGTCAAACGCTCTAGCCAACTGAGCTACATCCCCATTGGGTGGCGCAAATATAATTAAAGTTCCCTAAAAACGCTTATTGTTTTTCTTTTAAAACCAACAACGGAATTCGGCTTTCAAAATCGGCTTTTTTTACCGAATCATCTTCCCATAACTTTTCAAAAAAGCCGCGCTTTCGTTTAAAAACGCAAATCAAATCGGGCTTGTTTTCGTTTAGATGTTCGAGTAAACCTTGAAAAACCGTTGCGTTTTCTGAATATTTATAAGTATTAACCAATTCACCCAGATTCGCATCAAATTCAGAATCCTCAGGCAGATAATCTGGTGTTTTTATTTGTAATAAGCGTAAGTCTGCTTTGTATCGCTTTTTAATACTGTGCAGTGGGTCAAGGGTTGAACGATTATTTACAATTCCAGATTTAACAACCATTAGAATACGCGAGATGGGTTTGTATTCAAAATCTGCCGGCACCACAAGCACAGCAGTCTCCGTATTTCGCAAAAGTCCGCCTGCTGTTTTCCCGAGGAAATTGGCTTCATTGACATTATGACTCTTTGGGGTTAAAACAATTAGATCGAGATTGGTTTTTTGATGAAATTTACCCACAGCTTCCACCCAGTCATCACCCTCAAGCGGTTTCACACGTATTTTTACGCCTTCAGTATTAAACCCGCTCAACATCTCGCTGATCTCCTGCTCTGCTATTTGGGCCATTTTCAGGCTTTTGGGCGGCAAGCCTCCCGAACGCCCGGGTTCTTTATACAGCTTGGAAACATACAATGTCGCTTTAAGTACACGCGCAAGCTCTAAAATGTAAGTGACATTGGTTTTTGAAACTGCGCTCTTTTCGCCAAGCGGAAGGAAAATGGTTTTCATCTTTAATTGCTTTATCTCAATTTTGAGCAAAATTAAAGCTTATCCATGATACAAAAAGCAAAACCTGCACAAATAGATGAAATACTGGAACTTACCCGTGCTTGTGCGCTGGCTATGATTAAAGCCGGTATTTACCAGTGGAATGAGCACTATCCTTCAAGGGCTGCATTTGAAGAAGATGTGAAGCGCGACGAACTTTTTGTGTTTACGCAAAGCGGAAAAATCACAGGCACCATTGTTATTTCAAATCTTAAAGATGAAATATACAACCCGGTTAAATGGCTCACCCCGCCCGATGCTAAAAGCGTTTATATTCATCGGCTGGCTGTACACCCTGATTCACAAGGCCAGGGTATTGCACAAAAATTAATGGATTTTGCTGAAGATTTTGGTCGTGAAAATGGCTTTGTTTCCATACGCCTGGACACCTTTAGTCAAAACCCCCGCAACAATCGTTTTTACCAAAAACGCGGTTATCATAAACTGGAAGAAATCTTTTTCCCAAAACAAAGCAAATATCCATTTTACTGCTATGAACTCGTTTTATAGGCTTTTGATAGTTAGAAAAGCTATTTTCGCAACAGGCTGAAGCTTATGTCAAAAACAAATGCACTTTCTTTTAAAAACATCAATCGCCTGGCGATACCGGCATTGTTGGCCGGCATTGCAGAGCCTATCCTTTCTGCAACCGATGCGGCCGTGGTGGGTAATGTGCCGGTAAATGCTACCGAAGTTTTGGCAGCGGTAGGCATCGTGGGTTCATTTTTATCTGCCCTTATCTGGGTTTTAGGGCAGACCCGTAGCGCGCTGCAGGCCATTATCGCACAATATTATGGTGCCAATAAAATTGATGAGATAAGTACCCTACCCGCACAGGCTATTTATTTCAATATTTTTCTAAGCGTCATAATTCTGTCCTGTACACTTCCCTTTATTGAAGGTATCTTTTCACTTTACAATGCTTCAGGACTTATTCTGGATTATTGTGTGCAGTATTATTCTATACGGGTCTGGGGATTTCCGCTAACACTATTCACATTTGCCATCTTTGGTATTTTTAGAGGTTTACAAAATACATTTTGGCCTATGGTGGTTGCCCTTATAGGCGCCGGAGTAAACATTTTGCTCGACTTTGCTTTGGTTTATGGTATTGAAGGTTACATTCCCGCGCTGCAAATTGAAGGGGCCGCCTATGCCAGCCTTATTGCGCAAGGGCTTATGGCGATTTTATCCCTCATCCTGGTTCTTAGTAAAACCGATGTAAGTCTAAGGCTTAAATTCCCCATACATCCTGAACTGTGGCGACTGGTGGGTATGGCACTCAATCTTTTTGTACGCACCATCGCCCTTAATGTTGCGCTGTATCTGGCCAACTCCTTTGCTACAGATTACGGCGCATCCTATATAGCAGCACAAACTATTTTGATCAACATCTGGTTATTTTCGGCCTTCTTTATTGACGGTTATGCGGCAGCAGGAAATATTTTGGCCGGTCGTTTTCTGGGTGCAAAAGATTATAAAAGCCTGTGGGAACTGAGTAAAAAACTGAGTAAATACAGTTTGATAATTTCTGGTGGAATTATGCTTCTTGCCACGCTACTTTATGAACCGCTAGGTCTTATTTTTAGTAAAGAACCTGAGGTTATTGCCCGCTTTACCGCCTTGTTTTTTGTTGTGATCCTGATGCAGCCGCTTAATGCGCTGGCATTTATATTTGATGGAATTTATAAAGGAATGGGTGAAATGAAATACCTGCGCAATGTGCTGATGATTGCTACCTTTCTGGGTTTTGTCCCCGCGATTTTCATCGGTGATTATTTTGAGCTGAAGCTCTACGCTGTGTGGATCGCCTTCTCTGTCTGGATGCTGATTCGTAGTGGAGCTCTAATCCTGAACTTCAGAAAACGCTTTAAACCGAAAATAGCAGGTAGTTAATTTTGATTTATGCCCACTGCGACTGCCTGCTGCAAACCGATTATCGCGTCTTCAACCAGCCCGTAATACTCAGCCGTTCTGAAGCTAAAACCGGCTTTACCTCATGCTCCAAAACCTGACTCTCAAAAATAACAACCCGTCCCGGTCTGGGGATGATATTTAAAGCCTCTTCACCGCTTTCTTTAGGCAAATAAATTGTGAGTTCGCCGCCATTACTGGCCAGCCAGGTATCGTCATTAAGGTAGCAGACTATAGACAATTTACGGCGATCATCATTTTGAAACGTATCTAGATGGCGCTTATAAAATGTTCCGGTAGGGTACACCGCATAATGAAATTCCTTTTGCAAAATCCCCAGAAAGCAGGTGCGGTTGAGGTAAGCCACCAGATCATTGATTTTAGCGAAAAAACGGCGCTCTACCGCACGACCTTCGGCCTCGTTAATCCAGTAGATATAATCGCCTCGTATTTTTTTATCGATTTCTTCATTAAGCCTATTCCCTATTGCAGCCTTTTTAAAAAGATCTGTTTCGTATACGCTTTTAAGGGAGTCCCGCAATTCTGCGATCTCGTCTGCATCAAAAAAGTCATCAATGATGCTGTAATTTTTTTCAAGCAAATCAGAAATAACCCGTTCGTAAACAGTATTTTCTATAAAATCAAGCTGCTCAAAAAGCTGTGTTTCCATGCGCGCAAAATAACTGAAAAAACAAATATGAATTTCAAAAAATTTCTAAACCCAAAATCCGGAGAATAGCGAGAAGACTTTTTATACTTTTGTTGCTTTAATTAGTTTGAAAGAAAAATGGAATTCTTAGAGTTTATAAGCGGGACCGGTATCTATGTAATTTTTGCAATCGCTTTGATTGCAGTAGTTCTTTACCGAAAATTTAAAGGTTAATTATGAGCAACATACGTATTACCAAGCAGTTTTCATTTGAGACCGGCCATGCGCTATACGGGTATGACGGCAAATGCCGCAATGTACACGGGCACAGTTATAAATTGTCTGTAACGGTAATTGGCACGCCTATTTCGCAAAGCGAAAATGTGAAGTTTGGAATGGTGATCGACTTTGGAGACCTCAAAAAAATTGTCAAAAACGAGATTGTTGATGTTTTTGACCACGCGACCGTTTTCAACAAAAACACGCCGCACGTTGAGTTGGCCAAAGAACTTTCAGATCGCGGGCACAATGTGTTGCTGGTTGATTATCAACCCACCAGCGAAATGATGGTAATTGATTTCGCCAAAAAGATCAAAAAACACCTTCCCGAAAACATCAAACTTTTCTCGCTAAAACTTCAGGAAACGGATACCAGTTTTGCCGAGTGGTATGCTTCAGATAATGAAGCCGATTTATCCTAAATTTAAATCATGAAGCAACCTGTTGAGCAGCTTACGATTCCACCCGGGAAAAAAGCGTACTTCTCAAGTGACAACCACCTGGGAGCGCCTACCGCTGAAGCGAGTAAGCCCAGGGAGCTCAAGTTTCTTGCCTGGCTCAACACCATAGAGCGTGATGCAGCAGCTATTTTTTTGCTGGGTGATCTTTTTGACTTTTGGTTTGAATATAAAACGGTGGTCCCAAAAGGTTTTGTGCGGGTTTTGGGCAAACTGGCGCAATTGCGTGACAGCGGAATTCCCATCTATTTTTTTGTGGGAAATCACGATTTATGGATGCACGACTACTTTGAAACCGAGCTCAACATTCCTGTTTATCACAAACCTCAACTGTTTCAACTCAATGATAAACGCCTGTTTATAGGTCATGGTGATGGCCTGGGTCCCGGTGACAAAGGCTATAAGCGGATGAAAAAAGTCTTTAACTCTCCGGTTTTTCAGTGGTTGTTTCGCTGGGTACACCCTGATATTGGAGTGAAAGTCGCCCAGTATTTGTCTGTTAAAAACAAACTGATTTCAGGAGACGACGATCATAAGTTTTTAGGTGAAGAAAATGAATGGCTTGCCACTTACGCAAAGCGAAAACTGGAAAGTAATCATTACGATTATTTTGTTTTTGGCCACCGCCACTTACCTATGCGTATTGAGGTAGGTGAGCAATCAAGCTATTTTAATTTGGGTGATTGGATTGTACATTACACTTACGGCGTATTTGACGGAAGCGATTTTGAGCTGAAGGAATTCCATACTTAGTTTAGAGCGGTTAGCATAAACTGCCGGGTTTCCATCTTCAGAATCGTCTGGTCCAACAAATCCTGAAGCCCTTCGAGTTCTTCGCGGCTTACCGCAAGATCTACCGTTTCTGCTGGAGTTTTCAAGAGCAACGATCTGCAGGATGCCGGTGCCGGACAGTCTTTACAGGTTAGTTGATTTCGGGTATCCTGGGTTTGATATGCAAAATGCTTCAGTTGATCTAGCGTAAAGTAGAAGCCCGTATCTCTAAACACCAACTGGGCTTTCAATTCTTCCTGACTTACCGATTTCCAGTAAAAGGAAATTCCTGTTTCGTTTCGATATATTATATTGATATGCTTCATAAACGCAGTTTTACACAAATATAAAACCTTGTTTAGAATAAATCTAAATAGAAAATGAATTATTCCTGTATATCCCGCAGTTTTAACTGAATACTCACAGTTCCATTCCATTCATTCAGATCCAGGGAATATGCGGCTTTAAAGCGCTTTTTATGCGTGATCAACTTGCATTTTTCACCCAAATTAAAACCTATCGCCCCTATTTGAGTATTTGTTCCCGGCTGGGTAACGGTACATTTTAAATGCAAATCATCTGCTCCTACACATTTACCATAACCGGTATCAATCAGGTTTTTACTCATAAAAACCGGGGTCATATTGCCTGGTCCAAAGGGCGCAAACTGCCGAAGAATACGATAGAATTTTGGTGTAATATCTTCCAGATTCAATTCGGCATCAATTGAAATTTCAGGAATAAGCAGGCGTTCATCAATAGTCTCGTTCACCACCTCCTCAAATTTTGATTTAAAATCATCGTATTGGTGTTCTCCCAATGTGAGACCGGCTGCGTATTTATGACCTCCAAATTGTTCTATGTGTTCACTACAGGCTTCAAGGGCCTCATACACATCAAAACCTTTTACAGAGCGTGCGCTGGCAGCCAGTTTTTCACCACTTTTCGTAAAAACCAGTGTGGGCCGGTAATAGGTTTCGGTAAGGCGTGAAGCCACGATGCCTATTACCCCCTTATGCCAGTTTTCCTGATAGACCACGGTGGTTTTTCGCTGTTCTTCCTGATTGTGCTTTATTTGCTCAAGGGCCTCTGCAGTAATGGTCTTATCGAGATCTTTCCGTTCTGCGTTGAAAGCTTCAATAGCAGCAGCCATCTGTTGTGCCTGTTCTTTGTTTTGTTCGGTAAGCAGTTCTACCGCATGTAAACCATGCTTAATACGCCCGGCAGCATTGATACGTGGCGCAATGATAAATACCACATCGGTAATGGTAAGAATCTCCTTCTTTACATTTTCTATCAGTGCCTGAATCCCTGTGCGTGGAAGCGTATTTATGACATCAAGACCAAAAAAAGCCAGCACACGATTTTCACCGGTTATGGGTACAATATCTGCCCCAATGGCTGTTGCGACCAGATCCAGATACGGCACAAGGGTTTTAACCGGAAGTCCTTTTTCTTGCTCTAAGGCCTGTATCAACTTAAAGCCCACACCGCAACCGCAAAGTTCGTCGTATGGATATGTGCAATCTTCCCGTTTAGGGTCGAGAACGGCCGCTGCATCAGGAATTTCGGGGCCCGGCCGGTGGTGATCGCAAATGATAAAATCGATACCGAGCTTTTTGGCGTAAGCCACCTTTTCAACGGCTTTTACCCCACAATCAAGCGCGATAATTAGGCTAATGTCATTGTCGTGTGCATAATCAATACCTGCGTAGGAGACTCCGTAACCTTCTTTGTACCTATCGGGAATATAGGTTGCCACCTGAGGATAATGACTTAATAAATAACTGCTCATCAGGGCCACGCTTGTGGTCCCGTCAACATCATAATCCCCGTAAACGAGAATGTTTTCGCCCTGCTGCATCGCGAGATTGATGCGTGCCACTGCCCGATCCATATCTTTCATCAAGAAAGGGTCATGCAAATCATCTAACGAAGGCCTGAAAAATGTTTTTGCCTTCTCATAGGTATCTATACCCCGTTGCAGGAGGAGTAAGGCAATTTTTTCGGGGACTTTAAGCTGATTTGCAAAATCGTTTAATTTTTCTACTTCAGGAGTAGGTTTGAGCGTCCAGCGCATGTTAGTCTAAATTAACTTTAAGAATCCAGGCCTTTTCTAAATCTTCTATTTTACGATAACCCTGAAGCCGGTTATAAAGCGCATCAGGGTCCTGACTAAAGTCGATATAGATGTAATGATAGCCATTTTCCGGATTTACAAAATTCTTAGGAGCAAAGCCCAATCCTTCCATCTTTCGGGCCCATCTGGAGGCGTTTGTAGCATTTGAAAACACGTGATTGACTACATAATACCCCTCTGGTTGACCGGCCACTTTAATTGAGGAAGTGCTCAGCATTTCATTGAGAACAGGATCACGGTTTATTACTTTTTCCGGTTTTGAATCGGTTATAACCTCATCTTCTGAAGAGCCATCTTTTTCATAGACCACAACCTCAGTTTTTTTGGGTGTTGGCTCAACTTCTTCCTGAACCGGTAATCGATCTTTCTTCCCTTCTACCACAACCCGCTGATAGTAATCGGAACTGATTTCGGTTTGAAACGCCGTAAAAAACACAAACAAACGATCTTCTTCGGTCTTGAACCGCAGCGTTACACCGGTTGCGTCATTATCGATAAGGCTGTTGTTTTCATTAGGAATCTGAAGCTTAGCTAAATCAAAACCCAAGGTATTATTACTTGCAGGGTTACGGGCAAGAAACTTTTTGTCATCAAAAGTAATGCTGCTGTTGAAAAAATTATTAGCATAACGCACCTTGCTTTTTAAAGGTACATACTCCTCGCTTTCTTCACCATAAATAAATACGGCATCCTTTGCCAGTAGCAGATCGCCCTCTAAAGCCGCCAGAGTGAGTGAAGCCTTTACTTCACCCGTTTCAGGAACCCTAAAGCCGGAAAAGCGCAATTCTTCCGGCTCATTGATGCTTATATATCTAAATCCCTGATAGCTGGTCATATATTGCAATGGCGCTTGCTGCTGCTCATAGACGAGATACAGCATCCATCCGGCAGAACTTCCACCAAACATAATGCCTTCAAGAGCAGTAACGTTAGCCAATGTGTAGGTCCCTGAGCCTGCACTTGGTGAGTTAAGCAAATCGGTTACATCACTATAACAGACGTAGGGAGCTGCATTCTTTAGGTCGGTATTGGGATCAAGAACCCCGTCGTAAACCAGTTCACCCTGAACCGAAATATAATCCTCATTTCCCGGAATCTTCAATTTTACAAGATCAAAAGGCCGGTTGCGTTTTTTCTTAATGTCATAAACCATCCTGCTATTTCGCACTTTCTGTTTTCCTTCTGCCCCGGGATAAGTCGCAGCCCAATAAAGACCGGCATAGACGATTTTAGCATCGGCGGGAAGGTCGAGATTTGCACTGCTTGAACTGAACGTATCTGAATTGCCATCGATATCAACGTATTGCATTTCGGTGCGGTCATTGAGCGACTTGGGTTTATTATTTACCCGCGTAGGATGATCGCTAAGGATTGAATTACCAATAACCCGGGTATCCCCGTTAATGTAAAACTCTTTTACTTTTTGAAAGGAAACGCCGCCCTGGCCAAACACAGACCCTGTGGCCCATAAAACAACTAAAAACAGAAACATCTTGCGCATACCAAAAAGATTAAGGTTTAGGTAAAAGTAGGGATAAGCCGAAGTTACAAATAAGATGCAGTTTCTGCAGAGCCTCGCCAATAATTTGAATCAAAATGTTCAATTTTATCATTAAATTCCTGCTGTTTCAGCTTGAGAACTCATTTGTTTCATTTAAAAAAATCAGATATGCCTTTAGTAACTCCGTTAGACCCCGATCATGATTCTGAAACGCGAAAACTTGCAGAATTCTTCAACGAAACCTTAGGATTCTGCCCGAACAGTGTGCTAACGATGCAACACCGTCCGGCTATTTCACAGGCTTTTATCAACCTCAACAAAGCGGTGATGGCTAATGAAGGTCGTGTTACTTCTGCTCTTAAGCGGATGATCGCCTGGGTGAGCAGCAACGCCACCGGCTGTCGCTATTGCCAGGCACATGCTATACGCGCGGCTGAACGTTATGGAGCGGAGCAGGAGCAGCTTGATAACATCTGGGAGTACCGCACGCATCCGGCATTTTCTGATGCTGAACGTGCAGCGCTAGACTTTTCCCTGGCCGCCAGCCAGGTGCCTAATGCGGTAGACGATAAAATCAAAAGCGAACTTTACAAATATTGGAATGAAGGCGAAATTGTAGAGATGCTTGGCGTGATATCACTTTTTGGATATCTTAACCGCTGGAACGACTCTATGGCTACAACACTCGAAGAACCGGCTATTGAAAGTGGAAATACCTATCTAGGGAAGCACGGTTTTGAAGTAGGAAAGCACTAACAATTAATCCTTGGGCTTTCCAGCTACTACGATTACGATTTCACCTTTAGGGGGTTTGCTTTCGTAATGTGCTAATACCTCGGCTGCAGTACCGCGTATGGTTTCCTCATGAAGTTTAGAAATTTCTCGCGACACGGAAACCTTTCGCCCTGCGCCAAAAAACTCCACCATATTTTTAAGGGTCTTCAGCAACTTGTGCGGACTTTCATAGAAAATAATGGTTCGTTCTTCTTCTGCCAAAATTTGAAAGCGCGTTTGACGTCCTTTCTTTACCGGTAGAAATCCTTCAAAAACAAACTTATCATTAGGCAGACCACTGTTTACAAGTGCCGGCACAAAAGCCGTAGCTCCGGGCAGGCAATCGACCTCAAGGCCGGCTTCGACGCAGGCACGGGTCAAAAGGAATCCGGGGTCTGAGATTGCAGGAGTTCCTGCATCACTTATCAAAGCTATGGTTTGTCCGTTTTTGATGCGATCCACCAGGCCTTCAACCGTTTTATGCTCATTGTGCATATGATGCGAATGCATCTGGGTGGTGATCTCAAAATGTTTAAGCAGTTTACCGCTGGTACGGGTATCTTCGGCCAGGATCAGGTCTGCTTCCTGCAACACCTTTACGGCCCTAAACGTCATATCATCAAGATTGCCTATGGGCGTGGGTACCAGATACAATTTACCCATATTCTTAATCGAATTTGCGGGATACGAGTTCTTTAAAACGGGATTCATAAACCTCTTTACCTTCCCAATGGTTGTAATCAGGTTTGATCATCTGATCAATTAGGGTAAAAGCTTCTTCCTGGCTGTTTGCCGTATTAAGCTGAGACAATACGCGGTTGTAATCTGCTGTGCTCCCATTAAATAAATGCTTGATAAAAGCAATGCGATCGTTTAAACCAAATGAAAGTCCGCGGAAAGCCCGGTCATTAAGGGTTTTTGGCCTGTCTGCAGCCGATTTTTCCTGCTCTTCAAATTCAGCCAGTCGCCCGTACTCGCCAATATCATCTCTGTCATTTTTCATCGGTTGTGGCTGAGCTGTTATTTGTTGAAACATATTTTCAATAGCATCAGCTTCAGGAGGCATCTGGGCAACGATGTCCTTAATTTTTTCCATTACCGGCTCATGTAAAGAAGCCTGATTGATTTTTTCTTCGGGCTCTACAGATTTAGATTCGGTTTTAGGAGCAACAGGTGGGGTCTCTCTTTTACGTAAACGTTCAAAAAGTTCCTGGTTTTGCTCAGCAATACGTGCAATACGCTCCAGGTCGCTTTCTTCAGGCTGGGGCTCGGGTTTTATTTCAGCAGTTTGTGGTTCTTCGGGCTCTATTTCAGGCTCTATGGCTGTTTGAGGCTTTTGGTCATCGGCTTGAGTGATCTCCGGTTCTTCTGCAGATTCATAACTTGCCTCCACATAAGCCATCACCGCCAGCGCCTCATAAATTTTTTGAGCTTTTAATTTTAGTGCCGTGTAATCGCTATCGGAATCAAGGTTTAAAATCTGGTTTGCGAGATGCTCCAGGTCAGATTTTAATTTCTTCTTCATAAGTTTTTAGTTTGCTCTGTTTAATGCCGGGCGTTTTTAATAAATTTGCTCAGCCCTCAAAATAGCGCGGCTTTGCCCTTTAAGAGGTTGAAAAGTACAAAATGTTTCTCGAAAATACCGTAAATCATAAAGAGCAATTTGGATGGATCGAAGTGATCTGCGGTTCTATGTTCTCAGGAAAAACTGAAGAACTCATCAGACGTTTAAAACGTGCCAAGTTTGCAAAACAAAAGGTTGAAATCTTTAAACCGGCTATTGATACCCGGTATGACGACGAGCTGGTAATCTCTCACGATGCTAACGAAATCAGGTCTACCCCGGTACCTGCTGCGGCCAATATTCCCATTTTGGCAGATGGCTGTGATGTGGTTGGTATTGACGAAGCGCAGTTTTTTGATAATGAAATTGTCAAGGTCTGTAATGACCTGGCCAATCGTGGTGTTCGCGTCATTGTTGCCGGCCTGGATATGGATTTTAAAGGCAATCCCTTTGGCCCGATGCCGGCTCTTATGGCAACCGCAGAATATGTAACTAAAGTGCACGCGGTATGTACTCGCACAGGAAATTTAGCACAATTCAGTTATCGTAAAGCAGCAAGTGATAATCTGGTTCTTTTGGGTGAGACTGAAGAATACGAACCCCTAAGCCGCGGGGCCTATTATAAAGCTATGCTTCGGGAGCGTCTTAAAACCTTGAATGTTCAGGATCCCGAAGAAGTTAAAACCCCTAAGAAAAACGAATAAATTCATGTCACATACCGTTCTTGAAATAGACCTTAACGCATTAGAGCATAATTATAACTACCTGAGGTCTAAATTGAGACCTGAAGTAAAAATGCTGGCGGTTGTTAAGGCTTACGCCTATGGCAGTGAGTCTGCACATATCGCAAAAAAACTGGAAAGTCTGGGCGTTGCGTATTTTGCGGTGGCGTACGCTTCAGAAGGAATCGCGCTTCGTGAAGCCGGTATTCAAACTCCAATTTTGGTTCTGCACCCGCAGATAGAAAGTTTTAGCTCAATTATTAAACATTGTCTGGAGCCCAGTATATATAGCTTCCGGGTATTAAAAGCTTTTATTGAAATTGCTGAAAATCAAAACCTAAACGAGTATCCCGTTCATATCAAATTCAACACCGGCTTAAACCGTCTGGGCTTCAAAGACGTGAACGAGGCTGAAATCCTTCAGCATCTTAAGGAGACTAAAGCTGTAAAGGTAAGATCACTCTTTTCCCATCTGGTTGCCAGCGAAGATCTAAATGAGAAAACTTTTACTCTTAAGCAGATTGAAACTTTTGAACACAACGCAAAAAATATAATAGCGGGCCTGGGCTACACCCCGATGATGCACCAAAGCAATACTTCAGCTATAATCAATTATCCTCAGGCACAGTTTGATATGGTACGCACGGGTATTGGATTGTATGGGTACGGCAATACGCAGGAAGAAGACCTTAAATTAAAACCCGTCGCGACACTTAAAACGATTATTTCGCAAATTCACGAAATTGCAGTTGGAGAAACAGTAGGCTACAACAGGGCACACACCGCTGCTAAAAAAGAGCGCACGGCTACCTTGCCCATTGGTCATGCAGATGGTATTTCGAGAAGCTATGGGAAAGGCAAGGGTTATGTTATCATAAATGGTAAAAAAGCACCCATAATTGGTAACGTTTGTATGGACATGATCATGGTTAATGTAACCAGGATAGATTGTAAAGAAGGTGATGAGGTTATTGTTTTTGGTAAAGGTGCTTCGGCGGTTGCATTATCGGCACGTATCAAAAGCATCCCGTACGAATTGATCACTGCGGTATCGCAACGCGTTACTCGAAAAATTATTGATGAATCTCAGGAAGAATTCTGAGTTTTTTAAAATTTATATATCTTAGTCAGACATTAACCACAAACCAACTAAATCATGGGATTTTTAAAAGATTTTAAAGCCTTTTTAATGAAAGGCGACATCATTGCTCTTGCCACGGCAGTGATCATTGGAGGTGCCTTCAATAAAATCGTAGGCTCTTTAGTGAAAGATATTATTATGCCGGTCATTGGCGTTTTAATGGGCGGTAAAAACGTAAACAACCTGTTTTTCTCGCTGGATGGTGGGGAGTATGAAACTGTTGATGCCGCTGTTGAAGCCGGGGGTGCCATATTAACTTACGGTAACTTTTTACAGGCAGTAATCGATTTTATCATCATTGGCTTCGTTATTTTCTGGCTATTAAAAGGCTATGAAAAAACCAAGAAAAAAGAAGAAGCAAAACCTGCTGCTCCAAAAGGACCTACTCAGGAAGAATTGCTTATCGAGATTCGTGACGAATTGAGAAAGAAATAAACTACCTCATTATAGAGCCAAGAGACATTCGTCAGTAACAAATTTGTAATTTAAAGGCAAGCCTCGAGATATTACATTCTTTGGCGGTGCCAATAAAAATAAATGTGCCAGAAGGCACAAACCGCTGCACTGCAGACTTAGTTTAACTAAACCCTCGAAGAAATTCGGGGGTTCTTTTTTTGTTATATATATAACAAAATGTTTTTAAATCAGACTAAACCACACTTTTTAAACAAATGTGTACATTTTCAAGAAGTTAGTCTTCTTATTTCTAAGAACTAATTACTTTTGGCGTCCTAATTACACAACTAAAATATTTAAGTATGAAAGTAGCTGTTGTAGGTGCGACCGGAATGGTAGGCCACGTAATGTTACAGGTATTGGCAGAACGCAATTTCCCGATAACCGAACTCATTCCTGTAGCCAGTGAGCGCTCTGTAGGAAAAACGGTTTCTTATAAAGGTGAAGAATATACCATTGTTTCCATGGAAGACGCGATTGCGGCACGCCCGGATATCGCAATCTTTTCAGCTGGTGGCGGTACTTCTTTGGAGTTTGCTCCCAAGTTTGCTGAAGTAGGTACAACTGTTGTAGACAACTCTTCGGCCTGGAGAATGGATCCTGACAAAAAGCTTATTGTTCCTGAAATCAATGCTTCCGAATTAAAAGATTCAGATAAAATTATCGCAAACCCCAACTGCTCGACCATTCAAATGGTATTGGCATTGGCTCCTTTGCACAAAAAATATAAAATCAAGCGTTTGGTAATTTCAACGTACCAATCTATTACCGGGACCGGTGTTAAAGCGGTACAGCAGTTAGAAAATGAATATAAGGGTGAAAAGGGTGAGATGGCCTACAACTACCCTATTCACCGTAACGCAATCCCTGCTTGTGATGTGTTTACTGACAATGGCTACACCAAAGAAGAAATGAAACTCGTTAACGAGACTCAGAAGATTTTAGGTGATAAAACAATTGCTGTAACTGCCACTGCTGTGCGTATTCCGGTTGTGGGTGGTCACTCCGAAGCGATCAATGTGCAGTTTGAAAATGATTTTGAGCTTTCTGAAGTGCGTCAACTTTTACAGGCTCAGGATGGTGTTACCGTACAGGATAACCCGGACACGAATACCTACCCAATGCCTATTTATGCAGAAGGTAAAAACGATGTGTTTGTAGGACGTATCCGTCGCGATTATTCACAACCTAACACCTTAAATATGTGGGTGGTTGCAGATAACCTGCGTAAAGGTGCAGCTACAAACGCGGTACAAATCGCAGAATATTTAGCCGCTAAAGAATTAGTCTAATTCAAAAGAACTAACTAATTATATAAACCTCTGAGACGCGACCTTTCAGAGGTTTTTTTATTGCCTATATTTGAGGGAATTCAATTTGCTTCAAATGAAAAAAATAGCTTATCTGGGCGCCTTCACGCTACTCTTCAGCGCCTGCGAAAATCAAGAAAAAAAAGAATCTGATATGGCAATGACCTATCCTGAAACCAAGAAAGTAGATACGGTAGACACCTATTTTGGAACTGAAGTTCCCGATCCCTATCGCTGGCTTGAAGACGACCGCAGTGCAGAAACTGAAGCCTGGGTTAAGGCTGAAAACGAAGTCACGCAGTCGTATTTATCAAAAATTCCATTTAAGGATGAAATCAAGAAAAAGCTTGAAAAAATCTGGAATTACGAGAAAATTGGCGCTCCGTTTAAAGAAGGAGATTACACCTATTTCTACAAAAATGACGGACTCCAAAATCAATACGTTATCTACCGCTACAAAACCGATGCAGACCCTTCAACTGCCGAAGTATTTTTAGACCCCAATACCTTTTCGGAAGATGGAACCATCTCTCTGGGCGGACTTAGCTTTTCAGACAACGGAAAACTGGCCGCTTATAGCATTTCAGAAGGCGGAAGCGACTGGCGTAAGGTTTTGGTAATGGATGCGGAGACCAGAGAAATTACCGAAGATACTTTGGTAGATATCAAGTTTAGTGGTATTTCCTGGAAAGAGAATGACGGCTTTTATTATTCGAGTTACGACAAACCAGAGGGCAGCGAACTTTCAGCAAAAACAGATCAGCATAAAGTGTATTATCACAAGCTGAACACGCCTCAAAAGGAAGACGCGTTGATTTTTGGCGGTACACCCGAACAAAAACACCGCTATATTGGTGCAGGTACTACCGAAGATAATAACTACCTCATCCTAAGTGCCAGTAATGCAACCTCAGGAAATAAACTCTTTATTAAAGACCTTACAAAACCCAATGCCGATTTTGTTACAATAGTTGATAATGAAGACACGAATACTTCGGTTATTGAAAACGTAGGGTCTAAGCTGTATATCGTTACTGATAAAGACGCGCCAAACCGAAAAATCGTCACCGTTGACGCTTCAAATCCTACTCCTGAAAACTGGGTAGATTTTATTCCGGAGACCGAAAATGTGCTTTCGCCTTCTACCGGTGGCGGCTATTTTTTTACCGAGTATATGGTTGATGCGGTTTCCCAGGTCAAGCAGTACGATTACGACGGCAACTTAGTACGTGAGGTTGAACTTCCGGGAATAGGTAGTGCCGGTGGTTTTGGCGCTAAAAAAGATGAAAAAGAACTGTATTACAGTTTTACCAATTATACTACTCCCGGAAGCATTTATAAATTCGATATTGAATCGGGTGAATCTGAGTTATTCCGTAAGCCAGCGATTAATTTCAATCCGGAAGATTACGAGAGTAAGCAGGTATTTTATACTTCAAAAGACGGCACCAAAGTCCCAATGATCATCACCTTCAAAAAAGGCCTGGAACGCAACGGAAAGAACCCAACCATTCTATACGGTTACGGCGGATTTAATATTTCGCTTACACCCTCTTTCAGCATCACCAATGCAATCTGGATGGAAATGGGCGGCGTTTATGCCGTACCTAACCTGCGTGGTGGTGGTGAGTACGGTAAAGAATGGCACGATGCCGGGACCAAAATGCAAAAACAAAACGTTTTTGACGACTTCATCGCGGCTGCAGAATATCTTATCGCAGAAAACTATACTTCGAGTGATTATTTAGCTATTCGTGGTGGTTCTAACGGTGGTTTGCTGGTTGGTGCCACAATGACCCAAAGACCCGATTTGATGCAGGTAGCCCTACCCGCTGTGGGCGTGATGGATATGCTGCGCTATCATACGTTTACCGCCGGAGCCGGCTGGTCTTACGATTATGGCACTTCAGAAGATAGCAAAGAGATGTTTGAGTACATTAAAGGCTATTCGCCCGTTCAGAATGTAAAAGCAGGTGTAGATTATCCTGCAACGCTAATAACGACGGGGGATCACGATGACCGTGTAGTACCTGCACACAGCTTTAAATTTGCTGCCGAATTACAGGAAAAACAGGCCGGTGATGCTCCGGTATTGATTCGTATTGAAACCGATGCCGGTCACGGTGCAGGAACTCCTGTAAGCAAGCAAATAGAGCAAACCGCAGACATTTTTGCCTTTACGCTCTACAATATGGGATTTGACGTACTTCCTGAAAAAACAAAAGAAACCATTAAAGGCTAATTGAATAACAAGCAGTAACAACACATTAAATAAAGACCTCAAAGGTTTTGATAACTTTTGAGGTCTTTTTATATTCTATTATGCTAAACGTTAACATAGAAACCTTTGCCTACACCCTTGAGCCGGTTCTTAAGAATATAGATTTTACAGTTTCCGAGGGAAAGCATATTTCAATTCTGGGTGAAAGCGGTTGCGGAAAAAGCACACTGCTAAAAATTATTTACGGCCTGCTACACGTTGAGCACGGAAGTATTTTTTGGAAAGATCAGGAACTTTTAGGCCCTGATTTCAATCTGGTTCCCGGTGAACCGTTTATCAAATATCTGGCGCAGGATTTTGATTTAATGCCTTTTATTTCGGTGGCAGATAATATAGGTAAACACCTCTCGCGCCGCTTTATGCAGCAGCGACAGGAACGTATTGAAGAGTTACTCGAAGTGGTAGATATGATGGCTTATGCAGATCAACATGTAAAAAACCTAAGCGGTGGTCAAAAGCAACGCGTTGCCCTGGCCCGTGCTATTGCCAAAGAACCCGAACTGCTTCTACTAGATGAACCTTTCAGTCATATAGACAATTTTAGACGGAATGCCTTAAGACGAAAGCTCTACGCCTACTTGAAGAAGGAAGGCATTACCTGTATTACGGCGACACACGACAGCGAAGAAGCGCTTTCTTTTTCTGATGAAATCAAGATGATGCGCGAAGGTACCTTTATACAAACAGACACTCCTGAAGACTTATTTCAAAATCCAAAAGATGCGTATGTGGCTTCGTTTTTTGGAGATGTCAACTCCTTAGAAATCGATAGTAAAACCAGACTTCTGATGCCTCATCAACTCGAGGTTTCGGAACGTGAAACCCGATTAAAAGCTACTGTGATAAAATCTTACTTTAAAGGAAGCTATTATTTGATTGAAGCATTTTCTGACAACCAAATGGTGTATTTTAATCATAACACGAGTCTAAAAGCAAATTCATCGGTTTTCTTAAAATCTAATTAGCTCATATTGAATTGGAACTGTAAATTATATTATTTTTAATATTTTAGTTATTGTTAGGTAATATATATGAAGGTCATTTACAGTTCAAGGTTTCTTACCATTCATCTAAATGATGGGATTATGATTCAGGAATGGAGCGATTCGCCGCTTTCTGAAACGTATTTCAAGCAGGAGCTAAAACAATTTCTTAAGCAATTTAAAATTCATAAGCCACGGGGAGCCCTGTGGATTTTAGAGAACCTGAATTTAGAAATTTCTGAAGATTTGTACGATTGGGTAGAAAAAAACATTCTTGAGCCTTTATATAAGGCTGGTCTCCGCAAGCTGGCTTCAACAGTACCTCAAGAGAAATTTGTTTATCTGTCAATTATCAACTCTGTTCAAAAGGTGGGTTTGGTCTTAAAACCAAACTTCTTTATGTGCAGGCAAAAAGCATTAAATTTTTTAAATGATACCGAGAATTCTGATGAGACTGAATTTAATTATCAGGTAAGTGAATCTGACCAAATTGGTGAGATCATTTTAGAGATGGGGTATAATCAGCTTCCAAAAGTGATTCAACAGCTTGATAAGTTAAACTCTCAATTAAAGTTTAACGGTACTAATCAAAGTAATTTTGATCAGTTAAGTTTCAGAGAACTTGAAATTTTTAAAAGCATTGCTCAGGGTAAGTCTAATAAATCTATAGCAAAAAAACTTTTTCTGTCTGAAGGTACCATTGCCACCCATCGCAAATCAATCATCAAAAAGCTGAATATCAAATCAGCTACAGACTGGCAACGTTATGCAGATGCCTTTCTTTAAAGATTAATGCCTGGATAAATCTGCAAGCTTCTTCCCTACCTGGCTGCCTATAGCTATACCCATACCACCCAGCCGCACACCACAAAATACGTTATCTGACAGTGATTTTAGTACAGGATGCTTTTGATCACCAACCCCCAGAATACCGCTCCAGCGGTGCTCAATTTCTAAAGAAATTCCGGGCAAAATAGTCCCTTTAAGCACACCTTCTAAATACTGTTGAATTTGGGATGTGGTACCAAAAGAATCGGTTTGCTCGCCTGTAAGGTTCAGGTTGCGTCCTCCGCCCAGAAGTATGCGATTGTCAATGGTTCTAAAGTAGGTATAGCCTTCATCCAAATGATAGGTACCGGTAAGTTTTAAATCTTTTATGGGTTTTGTGATTAATACCTGATTACGCGCCGGTTTTACCTGAGCAATATTCAGCCGCCCTGCAAAAGCATTTGTAGCGATAAAAAGTTTACGGGTTTTAAATTCAGCTTGAGATGTCTTCAGCACAACGCAAGAACCCAAATCTTCATAGCTTTCTACTTTACAATTGTTGAGTATTTGAATGTGATTATCGTGTGCCGAGTTTACAAGCGCACGCATCATCATGCCGGTGTCGAGTTCGCCCTCCTCCTTGTTAAACAGAAGCTGAGACTTAATGTTTCTGAAATTTTGTATGTTGGGTTTAATACTGAAAATCGCCTCATCAAAAAGCGGATATAGCAAACGGTTAATATATTCCACAGATTCTAAACAGGTGGCATAAAGCTCCTGTTGATTCTGAAAAAACAATTCATATCCCCCGAGTTTCTTAAAACCAATAGCTGCATCACCCAATCTTGTTCGCAAAGTTTCAAGCCCTTTTACGCGCATTTCAACCAAATTGAGCAGTTCTTCCTCGGTATGTGTTTTGAGATCAGCCAGAAGTTCTGAAACGCTGCCGAAACAGGCAAAACCTGCATTTTTTGTGCTGGCTCCCTGAGGCATAGCACCGCGTTCTAAAATGAGTATTTTGGCTTTAGGATAAATCTCACGAAGTTCTAGTGCACAACTTAAGCCGGTAATACCGCTGCCTACAATAGTAAAATCTACATCACTAAACCAGGTCTTATATTCCCAATAGGAAAGTGCCATGCAATTATTTTTTCTGGATACTATTCAAAGATAGGTTAAACCAATTAAGCCCGTAAGACCTGAATTGCATCTGCTTTATGATGTATCCTGCGTTAGGGATAGCAGTGAAAATCCTGCTTCGCCTAATGCGGGGCAGATTGCAACGGATAGCATGCCTGCCGGCGAAGGCAGGCCCGACCCGGAGCTTTTGCGTAGGGTAATGCCCTTAAAAAAGAAAACCCCAAACTTAAAGTTTGAGGTTGTTCTTCTGCTTGATTTTTTATCTATTCTTCTTCCGGAGCATTCATGACAAAATCGTTCATAAATGCAGTGGTATAATTACCTGCTATATAATCAGGATGATCCATCAGCTGTCTGTGAAATGGGATGGTAGTTTTGATTCCTTCAATTACAAACTCATCTAGTGCGCGCTTCATTTTATTGATGGCTTCTTCACGACTCTGAGCCGTAGTGATAAGTTTGGCGATCATGGAGTCATAATTGGGCACAATAGAGTAACCGCTATAAACGTGGGTGTCTATACGTACTCCATGCCCACCCGGCGCGTGTAAGTTGGTGATCTTACCCGGTGATGGTCTGAAGTTGTTATAAGGATCCTCAGCATTAATACGACACTCTATCGAGTGTAGCTGTGGATAATAGTTTTTACCTGAAATAGCTACACCGGCAGCTACCAGTATTTGCTCACGAATAAGATCGTAGTCAACTACCTGCTCTGTGATGGGATGCTCTACCTGAATACGGGTATTCATCTCCATAAAGTAAAAGTTACGATGTTTGTCTACCAAAAATTCTACGGTACCGGCACCTTCATATTTGATGAATTCAGCGGCACGCACTGCAGCAGCTCCCATTTTTTCGCGAAGTTCATCGGTCATAAAAGGTGACGGAGTTTCTTCGGTAAGTTTCTGGTGACGGCGTTGAATGGAGCAATCACGCTCTGAAAGGTGACAGGCTTTACCGTTGCTATCACCTACGACCTGAATTTCAATGTGGCGAGGCTCTTCAATGAGCTTTTCCATATACATGGCGTCATTGCCAAATGCTGCTGCCGACTCTTGTCGTGCAGAATCCCAGGCTTTTTGAAGTTCTTCCTCTTTCCAAACAGCACGCATACCTTTACCTCCACCTCCGGCAGAAGCTTTAAGCATTACGGGATATCCGGTTTCTTTGGCAATACGTTTACATTCTTCAAAATTTTCGATAATGCCATCTGATCCCGGCACACAGGGTACTCCTGCAGCTTTCATAGTCGCCTTTGCAGTAGCTTTATCTCCCATTTTAGCGATCATATCGGGTGATGCCCCAATAAATTTCACTCCGTGTTCTTCACATATTCTGGAAAACTTGGCGTTTTCTGAAAGGAATCCGTATCCGGGATGAATAGCATCTGCATTAGTTATTTCTGCAGCTGCCATAATATTTGACATTTTGAGATAAGACTCGCTACTGGGCGCAGGGCCTATACAAACCGCCTCATCTGCAAAGCGTACGTGCAGACTTTCGGCATCTGCAGTAGAATAAACTGCTACAGTTTTAATGCCCATCTCTTTACAGGTTCTAATCACACGCAGTGCAATCTCTCCCCTGTTTGCTATAAGTATCTTTTTAAACATATCTCTGGTATTAAAGGCAAGCTTAAGTTGCCAAGAGCGTTTTAATCTGGTTTACAACAAAGTTGCTTACTGGTATAACTCTGCTGTAATCCATTAAGAAGGATCAACCAGGAATAAAGGTTGGTCAAACTCTACTGGTGATGAATCATCGACAAGGATTTTTACAATCTTTCCTTTTACCTCACTTTCGATTTCATTAAAAAGCTTCATTGCTTCAATCACACACAACACATCACCTTCTTTTATCGTAGAACCTACCTCAACAAAAACAGGCTTGTCTGGTGCGGGCTTGCGGTAAAATGTACCAATAATTGGCGATTTTACTGTGATGTATTTGTCATTGCTCTCTGCAGGTTTTTCTGCTGTATCAGCTGCTGGTGCGGCTTGTTGAGCAGCTGCAGGCTGAGCTGCTTGTACGGGTTGCTGTGGCATCGCACTGCCCATCATAGGAACTTGCTGTACGATTGTGGTTTCTCCCTTAGCCTCTTCGGTCGTCTTGATGGTGATTTTAAAATCATCCATCTCAAGCTTAACCTCACTTGCTCCAGACTTGGCTACAAACTTGATAAGGTTTTGAATTTCTTTTAAATCCATAATTAATAACGTTAGTTAGATTAAAAATTAAGCATTGTAGGCCCATTTCAGGTAGATGGAGCCCCATGTAAAACCGCCACCAAAAGCGGCGAATATTAAATTATCTCCTTTCTTAAACTGTTTTTCAAAATCGCTTAAGAGCAGAGGTAGTGTAGCAGATGTTGTATTTCCATAATGCTGTATATTCATAAGCACCTTACTGTCATCAAGCTGCATGCGTCTGGCGGTAGCATCTATAATCCGTTTATTAGCCTGGTGTGCTACAAGCCAATTAACGTCATCGTGGCTTAGATTGTTGCGCTGCATAATACGCTCGCTCACATCGGCCATATTAGAAACGGCAAATTTAAAAACGGTTTTCCCGTCCTGGTAGACGTAGTGCTTTTTATTAGCTACGGTTTCCTGAGAAGCAGGCATTAAAGAACCACCAGCCTCAATACGTAAAAAGTCTCTGCCCACACCATCTGAGCGTAGATATTCATCCTGAAGTCCCAGGCCTTCTTCATTGGGTTCAAACAATACGGCTCCTCCACCATCACCAAAAATAATACAGGTTGTACGATCTGTATAATCAATTATTGATGACATTTTATCTGCACCTATAAGTAATACTTTCTTGTATTTTCCTGAAGCCACATAAGCAGAGGCGGTAGACATACCATACAAAAAGCTGGAACAAGCCGCCTGCAAATCGTATGAAAATGCATTAACTGCTCCTATAGAAGTTGCAACAAATGCAGCTGTAGAAGCTACCGGAAGATCTGGGGTTGCAGTGGCCATAATGACCATATCTATTTCTGAAGGATCTACCCCGCTTTTTGCGATTAGATCTTCGGCTGCTTTAATTCCTAAAAAAGAGGTTCCTTTTGAAGGGTCTTTTAAAATGCGGCGTTCTTTTATTCCTGTTCTGGTTGTGATCCATTCATCATTGGTCTCAACCATAGTTTCCAAAATTTCGTTGGTAAGCACATATTCTGGCACATAAGCGCCAACAGCAGTTATGGCTGCAGTGATTTTACTCATATAAATCTGGTTTCTGCGAAAAAATTGCGTTTTCGCTTAAAAATGGAAGGAAAAGTACTAAAAATCGATTAATTAGCGTGGATAATTAACTTTTTTTGATACTCCTGAAAAATAAAAAAACTCCCGAAAAATCGGGAGTTTGTTAGGTTTTACAAGCTGCCGTTAAGCTACTTCTTCGTTAGAAGTTGCGTCAATTACAACCTGCCCTCTGTAATAGAGTTTCCCTTCGTGCCAGTGTGCACGGTGGTATAGGTGTGCTTCACCAGTAGTGGCGTCTACACCAATTTTAGGCATTGCAGCTTTGTAATGCGTTCTTCTCTTATCTCTTCTGGTTTTCGAGGTTTTTCTCTTTGGATGTGCCATTACCGTATTCTATTTATCTGTTAAAAAATCTTTCAATTTATCCCAACGGGGATCTGTTTCCTTGGGCGTCTGAGCTTCAGACTCATCTGCCTCTTTATTCTTTATACTTAACTCTTCAAGTTTATCAAGTATATCTGACTCTAAACTACCGTCTTCAACACCAGGATGTATCCTCTTTAATGGCATTGCCAGTACTATGAGTTCATAAATGTATTGTGCGATATTCACTTCATATTCGCCGTGAGGCAAAATCAAAATATCATCAATCTCATCATTGTACTCCTGACCAAACTTAACTACCAGTTTATAGGTAGCTTCAATAGGCTGATCATAAGGCTCATTAGTAAGATCACAATTTACATTTACAAAGCCCTGAGCATCAAAGTAAAATTCCATCAATGTAGATTTTTTACTAAGCGCTACCTTTAAATCTACATCTATAGAATTAAAGTCGTCATACTCAAAATGCTCAAAGAACGTGTCATCAATCTTGTATTGAAAATCGTGCTCCCCTTGTTTTAAACCAACAAACTGGATGGTATACGTTTTCAAATGCTTCATTACCTTCTCTTTCCTTATTCAAATCTTTCCGCAAAAGGCGGGTGCAAAGATATAAATTTTTATTTAGCTGTTAATTAAGTGTGGATAAATTTTTTATCTACCTTTCTTTCTGGCGTGAACGCCCTCCTTGTTGCTTTTTACGAGGCTGTTTTTTAAGTACATTTTGGGTTAATTCTGCGTATTCTTCCCGCTTTTTAAAGATGTCTAACGCCATAAACACCGCTTCTTTAAATGAGCCGGTATCTGCAACTCCTTTTCCGGCAATCTCAAAAGCGGTCCCGTGATCTGGAGAAGTACGTACTTTATTGAGTCCCGCAGTATAATTTACACCTTTTCCGAAAGCCAGGGTTTTAAAAGGGACAAGTCCCTGATCGTGGTATGCAGCAATGATAGCATCAAAATTTTTATAGTTTCCACTACCAAAAAAACTATCGGCCGCGTAAGGACCGTAGGTTATTTTACCTTTTGCTCGAAGTTCGGCCAGCGTAGGAATCAAAACGGTATCGTCTTCTTTACCAATGACACCGTTGTCTCCTACATGGGGGTTAATCCCCAAAAACGCGATCTTAGGTTTTTCTACGCCAAAATCCTGAACCAGACTGTGGTGTATCGTTTCGAACTTCTTTTTAATAAGGTCAGCGGTAATAGTAGTAGAAACATCACTAACCGGTACATGATCGGTTAGCAAACCTACCTTGAGCTCTTCACTTACCATAAACATCAAACTATCTCCGTCTAGTTCCTGATTCAAATAATCGGTATGACCCGGGAATTTAAAGTCCTCAGCCTGAATAGATGCTTTATTAATGGGGGCTGTAACCAGGGCATCAATCTCTCCCTTTTTTAATGCCGCCACTGCTGCCTTTAACGACTTAATGGCATACGCTCCGGCTTCAGGATCTTCTTTACCAAAATTGATAATCGGGTTTTCACTCCACACATTGACGACATTTATTTTACCGTCAATAGCTTGCGATGCATGCTTTATACCCTGAAAATTAATATCCAGTTCAAAGTGCTTTAAAATGTAACTAACGGTTTTCGCAGACGCGAAAATAACCGGAGTACAAAAATCGAGCATAAGCGCATCCTGAAAGGTGCGCATTACGATCTCGCCTCCTATCCCATTTAAATCTCCTATGCTGATTCCTAATTTTATACTTTGTTCTTTCATAGTAAACCTATTTTTGGTTTTCCTTTGTAATAGTATTGTAAAAGTAGTTAAGTAAATAACCACCTGACACATTCAAATTCATTTTATTTGAATACGCTTACATTATATTGCTGAAACCATTCAGTTTAAAAAATAAAAAAATGTTTACGGGAATTATAGAAAACCTCGGAGTAGTTAAAAATTTGAAACGTGATAACGGAAATCTGCATATCACGGTGCAAAGTAAATTGACTCCTGAGCTGAAGATTGATCAAAGTGTGGCTCACAATGGAGTATGCCTAACTGTAGTAGATTTACACGAAAACTCGTATACGGTTACCGCCATAGACGAAACCTTAAAAAAGACTAATCTTGGTCAACTTCATACAGGAGATGCTGTAAATCTGGAACGGGCTATGATATTAGGCTCCCGCCTGGATGGGCATATCGTACAGGGTCACGTAGATCAAACGGCTACCTGCAGGAGTATCGCAGAAGAAGATGGGAGCTGGATCTTTACTTTTGAATATGACCCCAACTTGCAAAATGTTACTATAGAAAAGGGATCTATTACGATTAATGGGGTGAGCCTTACGGTGGTAAACTCAAAAATTAATCAATTCAGCGTAGCTATTATTCCGTACACCTACAAGCACACCACATTTAAAGACTTTAAAGTAGGAACTGTGGTAAACCTTGAATTTGATGTTATCGGGAAATACGTTAAGCGTCTTCTGGAAGTCCGTTCTTAGCATTTTGGCTAAAGCCAAGGAAACAAATTCCTAAAATTAAGCCAACCGGCATAAGCAAAAGAATATAATCGTCAATAGGAAGCGGAAGTCCTATAGGTGGAGCATCACCACTATCCTTAGTTGGTTGGGGTGGTACTTTTTCCTGAGCAAAAGCCACACTAATACATAAAAATGCGAACCACAGAAGTAAGATATTTCTGATTTTCATGATTAATTGAAGTGGGACATTGATTTTACTCGAGGCGAAAATACTAAAAGTTATTAACTTTCGATGCATATTTAGTGCCTATAATCGAATAAATATTATTTTTCAAAGATATTTCTATTAGAAATAGTTGATCTTAATCTGATGATATATCTCGCTTTAGCAGCATTCTAAAGAAATTAAAAACAAGGTAAGTAATAAAATTCCTACTTTGTTGATAATTTAATTTTATAAATCCGGATTAAAAAATGCTTACTAAAAGTAGGGCTTTTGATGTAGCTATTAAGAATAAACTCCACATCAAATCGAAAAACAGGGCTTTTTTAAGTATTTAATGTAGTGTAATTTCATTTCAAAGGAATAAAAGAGGTATTCCAACTACGTTTAGCCTTTTAAAACAAAAAACCCCTACAAACATACTGTTTGTAGGGGTTTACAGGTGTTCTAAGTGGTCCCACCTGAACCCCCTATACTTTTCTTGAATTTTACTAAGTTTTACCGTATTTACAAGGCTTATATCATTAATTTGCTCACTTTTTACACTCTCCCAACTTAACCTTTAGAAAGCCAAATTAAAAACATTCGTCCCCTCATTCGTCCCCTAATTAGATTTTAAGTATATATTTGGGCTATGGGAAAAGCAAAATTTATACTCAAAGAACCCAAGGCTAAAGAAGAAACTTTAGTTTATCTCTTTTATAATTATCAGTACAAAAGGTTCAAGTACTCAACAGGCGAAAAGATTAATCCTAAATATTGGAATCCCAATTCACAACGGGCTAAAGAGTCTAAGCAATTTAGAGAACATCCCGAGTTTAATAGTCGTTTAGATAATTTTGAAAGAGGTATAGCCAGTGCTTTTAGAAAACTATTAAATGACGGAGTACAGCCGAATAATACAATCCTAAAGAAAGAACTTGAAGCTGTATTGTCTGGAAATATTTTGCAACCCAATAAACTAAACCTTTTTGATTTTATTGAACGGTTTATTGAGGAAAGTAAACTGATTAAAAAAGAGGGTACCGTTAAAGTATATAAAACTTCATTCAAGTACTTACAAAAATTTGCATCCCATTTAAGAACGAATATTGACTTCGAAAGTGTTACACTAGATTTTTACAATCAATACATACACTTCTTAAGCACTAAACACAATCTTTCCGCCAACACGGTAGGCAAACATATCAAAACACTTAAAACGTTTATGAGCGAAGCCACAGAGCGTGGTTTAAATGACAATTATGAGTTTAAAAAGAATAAGTTCAAAACTCTTAGAGAAGAAGCAGACACCGTTTATTTAAGTGTTGAAGAACTCAACTTAATTGAAAAACTAGATTTGAGTTCAACACCACGCCTGGAACGAGTTAAAGATTTGTTTTTAGTTGGCTGTTACACAGGTTTACGTTTTTCGGACTTTACCCAAATCAATCCTGAAAATATTGTTGAGAGCAAATCACTAATGCAAGTAAGAACGCAAAAAACAGGAGAGCGTGTATTTATTCCTTTGCACCGTGTAGTTAAAAAAATATTGAAGAAATATGATAACAGACTTCCTCAAACCTATACCAATCAGGTAATGAATAGATATATAAAAGAGGTCTGTTGTATTGCCGGTATCAAGGAAGAACTAGAGACAACAATCACAAAAGGCGGGAAACTTACTAAAACACCCGAAAAGAAATTCAACCTCATTTCTACTCACACAGCAAGGCGTAGTTTTGCCACTAATTTATATTTGGCAGATGTACCCTCAATTTCTATAATGAAAATTACAGGGCATAAATCTGAAAAATCCTTTTTAAAATATATCAGGGTAACTCAAGAACAGAACGCTGACAAACTATTAAATCATCCCTTTTTTCAATAATGACTGATTCTCCAATATTTACAACCTTAAAAGAAGAATTTCAAAAAGCACTAGAAACCACCCCAAACAAAAAAATGTTGATTCAGCGTGAATTATCAGCAATAGAAAATTTTATTAATGGTAACGGGAAACAGATCAGAGCGGGTATTATTAGGACTATTGACTTTTCACATATTCAAAGCGTCATTAATCTGCAACAGATAAGGCATTATAGAAATAATGAATTTCTAAAAATGATGGACTCTCTTTATACAAATGGTACTATTGATAAATCAATAATTGATTCTGATAGTTTTCTATCTACTTCTTATTTGACGGAAACCATAGAATTTGCTCAGGGTTTGTTTCAATACTATTCTTGGCTTCAGGATTTAGAGAATGAAAAACCAAAACCAAAAAAATCTGATCTCACGCACAAGCAAAAAATGTTGGCTTTGCATTATTTAGGATTAGACTTGTCTCAATATGACAACACTAAATCTGCAAAAATTCTTTCTCTGATTTTAGATTTAGACGAGGGCAACACTCGAAAATACCTCTCATACGTCGCAGCTGGTAAAAATGAAGTGCGCACAAAATCAAATTTTAAAAAGTTAAATGAAGTCTTTAAACATCAAGGCTTAGACGATATAGCATTCACAATAAAAAATGATTTAGATAAAATAAGCTAAACGTTGTGGTTACCACAGCACCAACCACAGGGTAGCCCCCAAAGTAGTTTTACGCCAGTATTAATTAAAAACAATTAAATAATGGCAAACGTAATGCTACACACTTTTGAACTATCCGACTTTGAAAAAGTTGTTGAACAAGTTCTTGAAAGAAAACTAAAATCTTTCATTCCTCAAGAGAAAGAGAAACTTACTCTACTCACTCGCAAGGATACTGCAAAACTTCTGCGGATATCACTCCCAACCCTTCACGATTGGACTAAAACGGGCATCGTAAAAGCGCACCGTATTGGCAACAGAATTCTTTACAAACTGGAAGAGGTTAATCAGGCACTTAGTCAGATTCAAACTTCAACAAAGAGAGGAGGTCTGCAATGCTAAAAAAGAAAAATGATTATTCAGTTATCGTGTTTTTTGAAGACGGCACTAAGCCCAAAAAATGGACTTATGTACACAAGCTAAACGGGTTCTCAATGTTCCTTAAAAAGAAACACCCCACTTGGCAGTATATGAATGTCTATAACAGACGTTCAGGCGGTTTTATGCGGCGCTTTATGCGAGACAGTTTTATACCGCCCTTTATCACGGAGTAGTTTTCTTTTTTTTTAACCTTTAAAACACGCACACCTTTAGAACCTTTATTTAAACCCCTTTAAATGGTTTTAATTAATGTGCAACGATTCAGATTATGATGTTAGTCAAAAATACATATGGAACAAGTGTAGCTTTCTGCACGGGAATGTTTGGCAGATTGCCAAAAGATGAGTTTTCAGGTTCTGCCTTGCAACGGAAAAAACAAAAAACAGACAAGAGCAAAGCAAAGCCGAAACCAAAAAAAGAGGGAGCCGTTAAGCTTCGCTCCCTCTCAAAACGCTCAAAGCAAAAGATCAGGAAAAAAATTACCTGCTTTGCTAGGTGTTATAAACGCCTAAGCTTCGTAACACTTACATTTTTAAATAAAGTTGAAGACAAGCAAGCGGTTGATGTTTTGAGAAAATTTCTTGATAACGCTAAGAAGCGCAGTAAAGATTTTCAGTACGTGTGGGTAGCCGAACGGCAAACCCAGAACAGTGAATTTTTAGGAAACGTACATTTTCACATCATTACCAATAAATACTGGAAAATTGAAAAATGGTGGAATTACTGGCTCGAACTTCAACTAAAGAACGGCATCAAGCCTAGAGATGCCAATTTTAAGCCGTCTAGTGCATTTGATGTAAAGCAGTTAAACTCTAGCAACATTAGGTCAATTGCTTCTTATGTGACGAAGTATGTGACTAAAAACAATGCGAAGTTTAAATGTCAGGTTTGGAATTGCTCAAGACGTGTTTCTGAACTGTACACAGACTTCTACACCACGGTAGAATTTACAGAACAGTTTAAAAGATTAAACGCAGTACTTAAAGAGTTTGAACTAAAAGACCACGGTAAAATGCCCTATATGAATGTAAAAATGATAGACCTAAACAGGCAGACATTACCAATGTACAGACGATTAGACGATAAAAATAAAGCAATATAATTATGAAGATACGAGTACAAAATAATTTAGGCCTTAAGCAAACTTTTTTAGCAGATTGCAAATTATTGACAGGACTTCACTTTACAACTTCACAGAAATTTATCAAGCAGAATTCTAAAAATTTTGATTTAGACAAGGTTGAAAAGGATGTCTCAATTTCAGTTCAGGGTATGATAGTAATATTAACGCTAAGACAGGATAATGAACTATTTCAATTTCTTATTGAAGAAGATTTAGACTTTCACGCTATATATGACTTTGATGAAAGTGATATGAGTTATGAATTAAAACATTTAATTGATATATGCCATAATTCTTTAAAAACCAATATGTCGTTTACAACAAATAGTGTGTAAATCAATTAAGGTTCAACTCCTAAAATGAGTAATGGTACTGGAGGGCTATTACGGCCTTGTCTCATTACGTTGTATACTTCACCCTCAAAATATGCAATTCCACTTGACATTTGGGATTGCATATTTTTTGTTGGTAAAATTTCTATTCCTAAATTAATCACACCCCCTGAATAAAAGAGCATATGCTTAACAAACAAATCGTAAGCAACAAACGAATATTTGCCAAATTGAACTTCCACTGCAATTTTATTTTTGACAAAATCCGTTTGGTTATAGCTATAAATTGGTGATTCTTCACCATTGTCTTCAAGAAATTTCTTCTGCTCGCTAGTTGGCATTAGAATACTCTTTTCCATTAGCTCACGATTCAATGTTATGTAATAAGAGTAGCGACTTTCTTTCCAATTTGTCTTTGAAAATTCTTTTTGAAATTCCTTATTAATATCTACAGGGCTATAAAGCATATTCCCCTTTTTTGTTTTTTCTTTACTGACCTTAGTCTTAAAATCATCAGCATCAATTGATTCGATAACAGATTTTATTTCTTCGTAAAGATCATTGTGGTGTACTATAAGATACTCTTCTCCGTTTAAATGTGAATATTTCTGGGCTATTTTCATTTTTTATGTTCTAAACAAGTTTTTCCCATTCTTTAGGAACTTGTGATATTTTATCCTTCTTAGAAGGTTTATGAATTGGTTTATTAATTGGTCTAGTTTTAAGCGTGCCTTCATTTAATTCTTCTATACGCTTTAATGCCAAATTACAGTACTCTTTATCTTTATCTATTCCTAATGCTTGCCTACCATTTTTCAAGGCTGCTATCACGGCAGAACCAACACCATTAAACGGGTCAAGTACCCAGCCATTTTCATTTGACAGTGCAAGAACACACCTTTCAACTAATTCTATAGGATATTGACAGGGATGAGACGTTTTTTCAGGATGATTTGACTTGACATTTGGAATATTCCAAAGTTCATTCTCCCAATCCCTTTTAACAATTTCCCATATATCAGATGGATTTTTTCCTTTAGGGTTACCCGATAACTCACCTTTCTTTGGACCTTTAAAATGTCTTTTGCCAGGATATTTGGATGGGACCCTCACATCATCCAAATTAAATATATAATCATCAGTCTTTGAAAACCAAAGTATTGTTTCGTACCTACCTGAAAATCTATTTGAGGCATGTAATCCGTGCCCAAAATGCCAAACAATTCTATTTCTCAGTTTTAAACCAAGTTTTTTAAATATTTGATAATAAAAAATATCTAGAGGATAAATCTCACCTTTATCAACGTAGTTTCCAACTTGCCAACAAATATTACCCTTATCTGATAAAACTCTTATAAGTTCTTTTATGATTTCTTCTTGGGTCGAGAGATACTCCTCAATAGTCGTCTTGGTTTCATAAGATTTTCCAATATTGTAAGGAGGTGATGTAATTATTAAATCATATTTAGAACTTTCTTCACTCTTTAAAATTTCTAAACTATCACCGTTCTTAATTGAATAATTCAAACTAGGATCAATGTAATCAAATAATGGTTCTTCAGTCTTCATAAGTCAAATATTCTACTATCTATGGTAAGAATTAGTCGTTTTGTAAAATTAGAAGATCGGAATAAATAAATTAAAGAAAAGAACAGGATTTATTCGTCCCCTCATTCGTCCCCTAAAAAGAAAAAGCCCTTAATAAACGCTGATTTCCAGCTATTTACAAGGGCTTTACGTGGTCCCACCTGGGCTCGAACCAGGGACCACCTGATTATGAGTCAGGTGCTCTAACCAACTGAGCTATAGGACCGGCGTTTAAAGCGTATTACGCCTTAAAGCGGGCGCAAAAATAGTATTATTTTTTATTTGATACAAGGTTTTCATTTTTCTTCTGGCACTAGTCCCGATCCTGGCATAGTTCAATCAACACACCTTTGGTACTTTTGGGATGTAAAAATGCCACCCATTTGTTATCTGCTCCTGCTTTAGGCTCTTCATTAATAACCTCAAATCCTTCTGCTTTCAGGCGCTTCAATTCGGCTTTGATATCTGTTACAGCATAAGCAATGTGATGAACTCCTTCTCCCCGTTTCTCAATAAATCTGGCTATTGCACTATCTGGATTTGTGGCCTCAAGCAACTCAATCTTACTGTCGCCCATTTTAAAAAAGGAGGTATTTACTCCTTCTGAAGCTACAGTCTCGATTTTATAAGGAGGTATGCCAAATAACTTTTCGTAAAGGGCATTACCCGCATCCAGGCTTTTAACTGCGATTCCTATGTGTTCTACCTTATTCATACGCTTTTGTTGCGGTTTCAAACGCTCGATCTCAACAGGTTTTTATTTGAGCTGAAAAATTAAAGGATCGTAAATATCTTTCTTATACCAACCGAAAAAATTCAAAGGCTGAGCAATGAACATTTAATCTCAATTCTCCAGTAAAGGTAATGCAAATTTATTGACGTATTTTTGCCCTATGGAAACAAACAGACAAAAGAAAGTAGCCGGTGTTTTGCAGCGCGATCTGGTTGATGTGCTACAAAAAGCATTGATGCAGGCCGGTGTTAAGAATATTATAGTATCGGTAAGCAAAGTCAGCGTAACTACCGATTTGTCTCAGGCCAAGGTATATATGAGTGTATTTCCTCACGCAGAAGCTACCGCAATGCTAAAGGAAGTTAACGCTGTTAAGCCTTTTATCAAACACGAAGTTGCTCAGCGTACGCGCCATCAACTGCGTCGTATGCCCGAACTTCAATTTTATGTAGACGATTCTTTAGAGTACATTGATGGTATTGATAAATCCCTGAAAGGAACTGAAGATCCTATCGAAAATCCTGATTTACTACCTCGCCGTAAAAAATCTTAAGCCTGTCTTGAAGTTTTCAGTATTTATCGCAAAACGTTACCTGTTTACTAAAAGCAGCAACAATGCTATAAATATCATTACCCTCATTTCAGCCTTAAGTATCATAGCAGGCTCAGCCGCCTTGTTTATTGTTTTATCAGGTTTCTCCGGTTTAAAGGATTTCAGCCTTTCTTTTTCTTCGCTGTTTGATCCCGATATAAAAGTGATTCCCGCTCAGGGAAAAACCATTACTTTTAATGAGAAAACTGCTGACGTACTACGTAATACAAAAGGTGTAGCCGATTTCACTAAAATTATTGAGGAGCGCGCCTTTCTGGAGTTTAGAGGAAAAAATCACATCGCCTATATAAAAGGAATTGATGAAAATTACTTAAAGGTAAATCCGATAGACAGTACCCTACTTTATGGCAACTGGTTATCTCAGGAAGAACCCTTAGCTGTTATTGGCTTCGGAATTTCGAGAATTCTCTCCCTTGGCGTAAATAATTATAATGATCTGCTGCGCGTGATGGTTCCCAGACCAGGTAGCGGCCAGATTACCGATCCTACTCAGGCTTTTAATAATTCGCAATTAGTAGTTTCTGACATCTTTCAAATTAATGAAGAGCTTGATCAAAAATACATTTTTGTAAACCTTAATTACGCCCGGCAATTACTAAGATATCCAGACACCACGTTAAGTGCTCTGGAAATCAAATTAAAACCTGATGCAGATCCCCTAAAAGCACAAAGTTCTATTCAAAAACTCTTCGGAAATCAGGCAGAAGTCAAGACCCGTTTCCAACTGAATGATAAGCTGTATAAAATGCTTAATGCCGAAAACCTGGCGGTATATCTCATCTTTACTTTAGTACTGATTATTGCTTTATTTAACCTTGTGGGAAGCATCATAATGATCATAATCGACAAGAAATCCAACATCAAAACCATGCACAGTATGGGAGCTTCACTGAAAGAAATCAAGAGAATTTTCTTTCTTCAGGGAGCGATGATGACCGTCTTTGGAGGTCTGCTGGGCTTAGTGATTGGGGCTCTGGTGGTTGGAGCGCAATTGCTGTTTGAACTCAAAATGATCACTCCCACACTGCCCTACCCTATGCAATTTACGGTTATGAATTTCTTAGCGGTATTTCTTACCATAAGTATTTTGGGAGTTCTGGCATCTTACCTGGCGTCTTCAACCATCAGACCAAAATTGCTGGAAGACTAAACCATGGTCTGTGTGGCAAAGTCGAAATCTGCAAAGCGTTCTTCAACCTCATCAAAGGCAGCGAAAACATCTGCTGCATCATCACTGGTTACCATTTTCATACGATAAGGCTTAAAGTCTGGAATACCCTTAAAATAATTGGTATAATGCCTACGGGTTTCAAACACTCCAAGCTTCTCGCCCTTCCAGTCAATAGACATCTGCAGGTGTCTGCGCGCGGCTTCAATACGCTCCTGCATCGTAGGCGGAGCCATATGCTCACCGGTCTTAAAAAAGTGCTTCACTTCTCTAAAAAACCAGGGATAACCTATACTCGCCCGGCCCATCATTGCGCCGTCGAGACCATATTCATCCCGCATTTCCACAGCACGTTCCGGAGTATCCACATCGCCATTGCCAAAAACCGGAATGTGCATCCGCGGATTGTTTTTTACTTCGGCAATAGGGCGCCAATCGGCGTTACCTTTATACATTTGAGCACGAGTCCTTCCGTGTATGGAAATCGCCTTGCAGCCTACATCCTGTAAACGTTCTGCAACCTCAACGATTTTTATGGAGTCGTGATCCCAACCCAAACGGGTTTTTACAGTAATAGGCAGGTTGGTGTGTTTTACCATGGCTTCGGTAAGGGAAACCATAAGATCAATATCTTTTAAGATACCCGCACCTGCACCTTTAGAAACCACTTTTTTAACCGGACAGCCAAAGTTGATATCGATAATATCAGGTTTTGAAGCTTCAACAATCTCGACACTTTGCAGCATAGACTCCAGATTCGCACCAAATATTTGTATGCCTACGGGGCGTTCTTTCTCGTAGATATCTAACTTCATCACGCTTTTAGCAGCGTCACGTATAAGGCCCTCACTTGAGATAAACTCTGTAAATACTACATCTGCACCCTGCTCTTTGCATAATGCGCGAAAGGGCGGGTCACTCACATCTTCCATGGGTGCCAAAAGCAACGGGAAGTCTCCTACATCAATATCTCCAATTTTTGCCAAAGCTTTGATTTTTACTTCAATATCTTTAAGGTAACCTAAAAGACTATCGAGTCTGTATTATCGCGCAAAATTAAACAATGTTTGGCAAACTATACCTATACCGGTTTGCTTCCCAAAAATCTAGTCATTTGGTTTTAAACGGCTCTCTTCTTCAGCATTAACTGCTCTGCCATTATCTCTAAGCTTGAAGTTTCCAAATTTATACCGAAGTCCTACCCGTATTTTCCGTGATTCGGGCATAGCGAAAAACGAATTGTTCTGGTTGAGATAACGCGAAGTCATCGGAATGTTATTCGTATTCAAAATATCTTCAGAACTCAGATTAAAAATTAATCTTCCGTTTAAAAAACTCTTCTGAATGTCAATATTTAAAGCATACTGCGGCCTGTCGTATTGATATGAACCTGATAAGATATTTGAAATGAACGTATTTGACAAAGTTGCGGTAAGAGTACGCTCCTGATCAATAATAAAATAATTTTGCGTTTGGGCATAAAAACCGGTAATCTTTTGCTTGTAATCCTGGTCAACGCTCTCAAGTGCCTTAAATTCATTCTCCATTCTAAAAAGTGAAGTATTAGCGCTCATCCACATCCAGTTGGTCACAAATTCAGAATAAATCACATCCAGACTGTATTGTTGCTCGTAATTGAGATTAGTGTTTACACCGCGTAATGTCAGGTTTTCATTATCCTGAAAAGGTAATCTGGACATCATATCATCTACACGATCCCAATATAAATTAATGAAAAGCTTACTTTTAAAAGTATAACTGAACTCTACGTGGTTGTTGATTGCAGGCTGAATATTAGGATTCCCTTCCTGAAAGTTATTTTCATTCAAAAAATACCGGAACGGATTTAAACTCTGGAAACGCGGCCTCTCAATCCTGCGGCTGTAGGTGAGTCCAAAAGAATGATTTTCAGACGGACTGTTCATCAAATAGACGGTTGGGAAAAGCTCAAAATACTCTTGCGTATTGACTACTCCGAGTGTTCTTGAGTTTCCATTAGCATCGGTATATTCTCCACGCAAACCGGCCTGAAGACTCCATTTTTCCCAATCCTTCGAAAAGCTGAAATAGGATGCATAAATACTTTCAGTATAATCAAAATTATCATTCAGGATTGCATTGCCGGTATTAATATCACCATTGCCGTCAAAAAACTCCTGCCTGCTCTTTGAATCGATTCCTGAATATTTAGCGCCGGCTTCAAATGCCCAACTTCCTAAATTCCCGGTATAATCTAGTTGACCTGTATAGATCTGAGAATTTTGAGTGGGTATGGTATTAAATGAATTGGCATTTAAAAGATTGCCTTGCGGCGAAAAATAGCGCGTTGCTACAGCTTGCGACTGATCGTTAGCATAATCAATATAGTTTGCATTTGCAGTAAGGGTCGCATCGTTTTCACCCAGCTGGCGCTCATAATTCAAATTAAAAAGCAAATTATCCCTCGAATTCTCAAGAAAGCTCTTGGTAGTATAAAGCGAATCAAGTTGCCCTTGTGGATTGAAAATTTCGGTTCTCCCGCTGATGTCTGAGTCGGCTTTTGGGGTGTGCAGCACATTGGCGCTCAGACTCAGCATGTCTTTTTCGCTTAGCGTAAAATCTAAAATAGTATTGAAGCTGTGCGAAAGCGTGCGGGTATCCTTTGTAAACAAATCATCCCAGGTTGCTTTAGTGCTTCCATTGGGATTGAAAAATTCGATGAAGCCTTCATCGGTTTTGGTATCTAAACGCGAATTGAAAGTATAACCGGCATAAGCATTAAGCCAATCGGTTTTATAATAGTGACTGGTTCCTGCTGCGTATTTAGGCAAAATACCTACAGTTGCCGAAGCGTCTACACTTCCTTTATAACCTATCGACAGATTTTTGGATGTTACAATATTTAAAATCGCTCCACCTTCTGCATCGTATTTGGCAGGTGGCGTGGTAATCACCTCAACAGATTTTACGTTAACCCCTGCAAAACCTTCCAGCAATTGCTGCAGTTCGTCATTGGTTAAGTACACCTTGCGATCATTGATGTACACCTGCGCAGGACGATTTCTTACCAAAATGCTTCCCTGGTTAACAATGACTCCGGGTGTGCGCTTCAGAATATCAAAAGTGGTCCCTGAAGAAATCGCTGTGTTTTCCACATCAAAAATCAGACGATCCGTCTTACGCTGTATGATTGGCCTACGGGCAGTTACGGTGACTTCATTTAAAAACTGAGCAGACTCTTTTAGTACAATAACCGGTACACTTAAGCTTTCCTGAAGTTCAAAAGGATTACTATAGACGTCTTCATAGCCAACATAACTGGCTTTAAGCAGGTAGTTACCGCTATTCAAATCTCCAAATTTGAACGCACCTTCTTCATTGGTAACCGACCCACTCACAAAAGTAGAATCGGCGGCTTTTAAGAGTAAAACATTGGAAAACGGGATCGGCTTTTGTTCAACATTCTGAACAAGCCCGTCAAGGACTAGACTTTGAGCTGATAGAAATAGGGGGGCGAAAACAAAGAAGTTAAATAGTAATTTTGATCGCATAGGGCTCAAATCTAAATTAATTTTTAGGTTAAATTATCGTGATTCTAAAAAATTTCGATGATTGACAGCCAATCCTTGAGGTACAATAGATTTATTAGAAAATGCTTAACCTAAACCGTATATTTGCCCCTTAAAGTTGACCCTGTTTACTTACACGAGTAAATTGTTTTTCGATTAAACGTTTTTTCAACAGAAAAAAATTGCAGACAAATCGAAAAATAATCCGTAAACCGGGCAACGCTGATGAAGTACGTTTATGAAGAACATTCGCAATTTTTGCATTATCGCTCACATTGATCACGGGAAAAGTACGCTTGCAGACCGTCTGCTAGACTCTACAGGTTCGGTAACCGATCGTGAAAAACAAGAGCAATTATTAGATAATATGGATCTGGAGCGCGAGCGTGGTATTACCATTAAATCGCACGCCATCCAGATGAATTATATACACAACGGTGAGCCTTATATTCTAAATCTCATCGACACTCCGGGACACGTAGATTTCTCTTACGAAGTTTCGCGAAGTATTGCTGCCTGCGAAGGTGCATTACTTGTTGTTGATGCCGCGCAGAGCATTCAGGCCCAGACGATTTCTAACCTGTATCTGGCTCTCGAAAACGATCTGGAAATCATTCCGGTACTTAACAAAGTTGATTTGCCCAGCGCAAACCCCGAAGAGGTGACTGATGATATAGTAGATCTGCTAGGTTGTAATGCAGAAGATGTAATCCCGGCCAGTGCTAAAACCGGAATTGGTATCACCGAGATCCTAACTGCGATTATTGAGCGTATTCCGCCACCAAAAGGGAATCCTGACGAGCCTCTACAAGCCTTGATTTTTGATTCGGTTTACAACCCATTTAGAGGGGTTGAAACCTATTTTAGGGTTTTGAACGGCGAGATTACTAAAGGGCAGAACATCAAGTTTATGGCTACCGGTAAAACCTATTTTGCCGACGAGGTAGGAACTTTAAACTTAAAGCAAACACCGAAAAAAGTCATCAAAACCGGTGATGTGGGTTATCTAATCACAGGTATCAAAGAGGCGAAAGAAGTAAAAGTAGGGGATACCATTACCGATGCGAAATCGCCTACCACCAATATGATTGAAGGTTTTGAAGATGTAAAACCTATGGTATTTGCAGGGATTTACCCCGTAGATACAGAAGATTACGAAGACCTGCGCTCTTCAATGGAAAAACTGCAGCTTAACGATGCCTCGTTAGTCTTTCAACCGGAAAGTTCAGCTGCGCTGGGGTTTGGATTTCGATGTGGATTCTTAGGGATGTTGCACCTGGAAATCATTCAGGAGCGTTTGGAGCGCGAGTTTGATATGACCGTGATCACAACGGTACCTAACGTATCGTATCACGCCTATACCATAAAAGATAAAGAAACGCCCATCCTGGTTAATAACCCTTCTGATTTACCAGACCCTTCAGGAATGGACCGGGTTGAAGAGCCTTTTATCAAGGCAAGCATCATTACCAAAGCCGATTTTGTAGGCCCGGTGATGTCACTGTGTATCGAAAAACGAGGGCAGATTACCAATCAGACCTATCTTACCCCAGAGCGCGTAGAATTGTCCTTTGATATGCCTTTGGCCGAAATTGTATTTGACTTTTACGATCGTCTTAAAACGGTTTCTAAAGGCTATGCATCCTTTGACTATTCGCCTATTGGAATGCGTGCTTCGTACCTGGTAAAAGTAGACGTACTGCTTAACGGAAACACGGTAGATGCACTTTCAGCGCTGCTGCACCGTGATAATGCCTATGATATTGGTAAAAAGATGTGTGAGAAGCTTAAAGAGTTGATTCCGCGTCAGCAATTTGATATTCCTATTCAGGCGGCGATTGGTGCTAAAATCATTGCACGTGAGACCGTAAAAGCCCTGCGTAAAGATGTTACTGCAAAATGTTATGGTGGTGATATTTCGCGGAAGCGAAAACTACTAGAAAAGCAGAAAAAAGGTAAAAAACGTATGCGCCAGGTGGGTAACGTAGAAATCCCTCAGGAGGCATTTATGGCCGTACTGAAACTTAACGATTAAGATGAAACGCATACAGCTAATTGGTCTTGGACTTATTGTGCTTTGTGGCCTTATCAGCCAATATACTAATGCCACTCAAAATCAATTTATGGTATGGCTACTCGCTATTGGTGCGGTAGCCGGTATTTTGATGGTAATTTCTGAATATTTCAGCCGCAAGTAAACCGACATTAAAAACGAAAAAAGCTTCCTAAAAACGGAAGCTTTTTTGTTTGGTATCACCAAAGCATCAATACTGTTCCAGTTGAATGCGTTCACTGTTATTATAGCCCGACTTTAGCGCGGCCTCCACAATCTGAATATCCCGTAAACCTTCAATTCCGGGTGCGATTAGCGAAGTATCATTCATAATGGCCAGAGCATCATCGTCCATTTGCAGGGCTTGTTGGTTACAATTACATGGCGGTAACTTCTTGCCATCGCTGGTGCTTCCCTGAACTCCATTGTAACTCTGAAACGGGGATAACTCATAGTCCCCATTTTCGCAGTTTATCTTTAAAAAGTTAACATTATCTGCATAGGTGACCCGCGCTGTGGTCTTTAATCCACCCGGGAATTCCACATCGAGCCAGGTTATTTCAGGGGCTTTATTTAAAAAGAGGTCCGGGCGTTGGGTTTCGTGTCGTGCGGTGAGCGATACTGGTTCTAAGCCGGTTGCATAGCGCAGGGCATTAATATTATACACACCCATATCGTAGATGGCACCGCCTCCTTTAGCGCCATCCAGGCGCCAACCACCACCGGAGCCTATACGCCAGCCCACTTCGGTGTCAACGGTTTGAATGGGTCCATAAGGTTGGGTTTTTGCCCATTTGGTAATAGTCTGCGTATTTTCTTCGTGCTGCATTCGATACCCTATCGCTAGTTTTACTCCATTTTTATCACAGGCATCTATGATCTCTTGACATTCCTCAACCGTCATCGCCATAGGTTTTTCACAGAATACGTGCTTTCCGGCATTAGCCGCCATTACGCTGTATTTTTTATGCAAAAACGTGGGTGTTACGATATAGACCACATCGATATCCGGATTATTTGCAATCTCAGGCAAGGTCTCGTAGCTGTAGACATTTTCATCTTTGATACCATATTTCTCCTGCCATTGCGGAATTTTTTCGGGACTTCCCGTTACAATGCCGCGCAATTCTATATGCCCGGTTTGTTGTAGGGCAGGAGCCAGGTTATTAGTGGCATAACTTCCTAGCCCCAACAGGGCAACACCCAATTTTTTATTGGGTTTGGAACACGCATAATAAGGTAAGGGCAAGGTCGAGGCTGCAAGAACAAGTCCTGATTTCTTCAAAAAACTTCTGCGGGTACTCATCATTTTTGTTTTCAAGTTAATGAATACCAAATCAATACAGAAAATTATTCTAAAAGCTTAGGAAAACTTTAAAGTTCCTTTTCATCAATCTTAGGCTTGACCGGCATTTTTTCAGGATCAAAAGGCTTACCTAAATATACCAGCTTGGTATTTTCAAAACTGTCTATATCAAGTTCATTGATATTTGACTTTAAAATTTCCAGTTCACCCGATTCCTTCTTTAGAAATATAGGCACCATATTATGATCCTCACGGGTACTTTTTACAAGCTTTTCAAAATCCTCTTTAGTATTAACCTCAACCTCCTGAATGGTAGGATGCGCACGCGCGACTTCCGTAAGTCGTATAAAGTCATCTGTTGGTGAGAAAAGACCCTCGTCAGGAGCATCCGGTCCACGCATCTCATCAGGTGTGATTAGTCTAAACGATCCGTTTTCGCCAAAAATATCTTTAAAACGCTTGATGGCGTAGTCGTTAATGTCACCATTTCCGGTAAGTGCCATCAGGTAACCCACATCATTCAGCTCAATATTGTTCATCAAACTATCCGAATAAATACTGTCTTCAATAGCTTCAAGGCCACGCTCTTTGGCTTTTTCAATATTGTAGCTGTTGCTATCAACAAGTACCACGTGGCGGCCGTTTTTCATCAGGTATTCACCAATGATACGTGAAGCTTTTGATGCACCGATGATTACAATACCTTTGGATTCGGTGAGGAATACACCTACAAGTTTAGCAAATATGCGTGCGGTAGTTGCATTAAGAAGTACTGTTCCCAGCACGATCATAAAAACAAGTGGAGTAATATATTCTGCACCTGCTACGCCTTCATTAACCAATTGCAAGCCAAAAAGTGAAGCAATACCTGCTGCTACAATACCACGGGGACCTACCCAGCTCACAAAAAGTTTTTCGTTAAACTTTAAACCAGAGCCTTTTGCACTTAGGAACACTCCAATAGGTCGTAAAATAAAAACCACTACCGCAAATAGCAAGGCTGCCTTCCAGGTATAAACCAGATATAAATCCTGCATTTCGATATTTGCGGAAAGTAGAATAAACAACAAGGAAATAAGCAAAACGCTCAGCGATTCTTTAAAGTAGAGAAGTTCTTTGATATTGGGCAATTTCATATTCCCCATAATAATCCCCATCACCACAACCGAAAGCAGACCACTCTCGTGGGCAAACAAATCGGAGAGTACAAATACCCCAAGCACGGTAGCCAGTGTAAATACATTCAATAAGTAATGCGGAATCACGTTGCGCTTGATTGCAAATGCCAGGGCGTGTGCAAAGGTAAAACCGAAGGTAAATCCAAAAAGTACAATTTTACCAAACTCCTCAAGAGCAGTCAGGGTAAATTCGCTACCGGCACCAACACTAATAAATTCAAAAACCAATACGGCTACCAAAGCCCCTATTGGGTCAATAAGAATCCCTTCCCATTTGAGAATGGCAGAGATGTCTTTTTTAAGTGGAATGTTACGAAGTATAGGGGTTATTACTGTAGGTCCTGTAACAATAATCAATGCTGAAAACAGAAAGGAAATTCTAAGACTCAGGTCAAAAATATAGTAGGCAGCTGCCCCTGCGCCAAAGAACGTTACAAGAGAGCCTACTATAATCAGTTTAGTGATTACCGGTCCCACATTTTTAATCTCGCTAAAACGTAGGGTAAGACCTCCTTCAAAGAGAATGATCCCAATAGCCAGAGACACAAAGTTAAAAAGCCGCTCTCCCGGAAATATGCCTGCCTCGCCATCCCAGATGGGTTCTATCCATTTGGAGCCGTCATACGTAAACAAAGTTGAAATAGGCCCCACAAAAAGCCCGATTAAAATAAGAGGTAAAATCGCAGGTATTTTAAACTTCCAGGCGACCCATTGTGCCAAAATACCTAAGATTATAATTCCGCCCAGTTCTAACATGAATTTTGATTTTTTGCTATGATACGGCTTTAAAAATTCATTTTAAAGCCTGATTTTGCTATTCTTTGTTAAATATAGCTTAATTCGCCAAGGCTTAAAATTTGATTTAACGCTGTTTTAGTAATTTGCACCACTTTGTTTATCCTGAAGCCGCATTATTTTCAGCTTCCTGCGTAAAACTACCTCAGGGCAAGCCCAGAGGCATTCGTTATTAACAAATTTTCATTTTCGAGGTAAACCTCGTGCTATTAATCTATTTGGCGGTGCCAATTAAAAATCAGTAGTCTGTTTATGGTCATTCACGCAATAGAAGCCGGTAATTTTAAATTAGACGGGGGTGCTATGTTTGGAGTCGTTCCAAAATCACTCTGGACCCGTACCAATCCTGCAGATGCAAACAATATGATTGATATTGCTGCACGCTGCTTATTGATCGAAGACGGTGATCGTCTAATTCTTATAGACACGGGAATGGGAGATAAGCAAAGCGAAAAGTTTTTTGGTTTTTACTATCCCTGGGGAGGTGATACACTCGAAAAATCTCTGAAATCAAAAGGGTTTCACCCTGATGATGTAACCGATGTTTTTCTTACTCATTTGCACTTTGATCATTGCGGTGGCTGTATAAAATGGGCTGAAGATGGTAAAACTCCGGTTCCCGTTTTTAAAAATGCAACCTATTGGAGCAACAAAGATCACTGGGAATGGGCCACAAAACCCAATGCCCGGGAAAAAGCTTCTTTCTTGAGTGAAAACATTCTGCCTATTGAGGAAAGCGGGCAACTTCAGTTTATTGAAAAAACCGGAAATACCTATCTCGAAAAGTCTGATTTAGGCTTTGGTATTCTATTTGCAGATGGGCATACTGATAAACAGATGATTCCACACATAAAATATAAAGACAAGACCCTTGTTTTTGCAGCAGATTTGTTGCCTACAGCAGGCCATTTACCCTTGCCTTACGTAATGGGCTTTGATACTCGGCCACTACTCACTTTGGGCGAAAAGGAAAGCTTTTTAAACGATGCGGCAAATCATAATTATTACTTGTGGTTAGAGCATGATGCACATAACCCCATAATAACCGTAAAACACACCGAGAAAGGTGTGCGGCTTAATGAATGCCTTAAAATTGAAGATGTGCTATAACATCAAATGTTTAAGTGACAAGAATATAAAACCTAAATATTAAATATTAATAAATTCTGATAATGAAAAAATCCCTAATAGCAGCATTTGGCGCTGCATTGCTTATAGCCGGTTGCGATACACCCGCAAAACTGATAAGTGTTCCCGTTGAAAATGTTGATCAACTCCCCGTTAAAATAGCCGATCTGGATGAGGAGCAGCTGAAAGAATGGCCAGGAAAAGACATTAAAGAAGATACCATTCCCGGTATGAGCGTTGAAAAAACTTATGCCGAACTTATAAAAGGTCAGGGATCTTCAGTTATCGTTGCCGTAATTGACAGTGGTGTTGATATCGAACACGAAGACCTCGAGGGCGTTATCTGGACTAATGAAGATGAAATCCCGGGTAACGGAATTGATGATGACAAAAATGGTTATATCGATGACATTCACGGTTGGAACTTTCTGGGCGATATTGTTGCCGAGCAGCTTGAAAAAGCACGTATTGTTCAGGCGTACGATGCACAGTTTAAAGGAAAAACCTTAGATCAAATCCCTTCCGCTCAAAAAGAGCTTTTTGAAACCTATACCAAAGCAAAAGCAGAGGTAGAGAAGGAGCGTGATGAACTTCAACAACAAGTTACCCAGTATGAAGGCTTAATGGCTGCTGTAAAAACAGCTCACACTGAAGTTTCTCAAAAATTAAATAAAGAAGATTATTCAGCCGAAGAACTTGCTGCGCTTCCGGCAGAAACGCAGATGGAGCAACGCAACAAAGCAATTCTTACTCAAATGCTAACCTATGCAGATACCATTCCTGAATTCATGGAAATGTTAACGGAGCAGTTAGAGAGTATGCAGGAGCGCCTCAATACCAATTATAACCTAAATGCCAACTATCGCAGTGTATTGGGTGATGACCTCAATGATTTAAAAGATACTAATTACGGTAATAACAATGTAATAGGACCAGACCCTGAAGCAGCTTTACACGGTACTCATGTTGCCGGGATTATTGCTGCTGAACGCAACAATGGTATTGGTATGAATGGGGTGGCCAACAATGCGAAAATTATGGTCGTTCGTGCTGTTCCAGATGGAGATGAATATGATAAGGACATTGCTTTAGCAATACGTTATGCCGTAGACAACGGGGCAAAAGTAATCAATACCAGTTTTGGTAAATACTTTGCCACGCATCCCGAGTGGGTGTACGATGCCATCAAATATGCTGCGAAAAAGGATGTTTTAATTGTAAATGCAGCTGGTAACGAAAGCATTGATCTTGATGGTGATGATACCGTTTATCCTAATGATCAGCTTGATAACGTAACTGAATTTGCCGATAATGTAATTACAGTAGGTGCGCTAAACTATAAATACAGTGGTAAATTAGTTGCTAGCTTTTCAAACTACGGAAAATCGAATGTTGACGTTTTTGCTCCTGGAGTTAAGATATGGTCAACAGTTCCCGGTAATGAGTATGAGTTCTTACAGGGAACCTCGATGGCTGCGCCTAATGTGGCCGGAGTGGCAGCAATGTTGCGCTCGTATTACCCACAATTTTCTGCTGCACAGATTAAGCAAATTATAATGCAGAGTGGAGTAACCAGCAACATTCAGGTATCAGCAGGTGGTGATGCAGAGGTTGTGAAACCTTTCAGCGCACTATCAAAATCCGGTGAAATGGTAAATATGTATAATGCCTTTAAAATGGCAGAGTTATCTACTAAAAAGTAATAAATATGAAACTTAAAAAAGCAATACAATCCACTTTGTGGGGTGCTTTAGTCCTTGCTTTGGGTTTAATCCCTGCAAAAACTTTGGCACAGAATAATACTTCCTACTGGCAACAGCATGTTGATTACAAAATGGAAGTAGATATGAATGTTGAAGATTATAACTATACTGGTAAGCAGGAGTTAGTTTACACAAATAATTCGCCTGATACCTTAGACCAGGTATTTTACCATCTTTATTTTAATGCCTTTCAACCGGGCAGTGAGATGGATGTGCGCTCACTGACCATAAAAGATCCAGATCGCCGTGTGACGGATCGTATTTCAAAATTAGAACCGGATGAAATTGGTTTCTTAAATGTGAATACGCTTACACAGGACGGAACGCCTTTAACTTATGATGTTGCAGGAACCGTGTTAGAGGTTAGTCTCGCTAATCCTATTGCGCCGGGCGAAAGCACGACTTTTAATATGGATTTCAACGGGCAGGTACCGGTACAAATTCGTAGAAGCGGTCGCAACAATGCCGAAGGTGTAGCGCTTTCGATGACGCAATGGTATCCTAAACTGGCTGAATACGACTTTGAAGGCTGGCACGCCGACCCGTATATCGCGCGTGAATTTCATGGCGTTTGGGGGGATTTTGATGTGAAAATCACAATTGATTCAGACTATACAATTGGTGGAACAGGATATTTACAAAACCCTGAAATTGGACACGGCTATGGAGAACCGGGTCAAAAACCTATTAAACCAACAAAAGGAAAGTACACCTGGCATTTTGTAGCGCCTAATGTACACGACTTTACCTGGGCAGCAGATCCTGATTATATTCACGATAAGCTGACTGCTTCAGATGGTACGGTATTGCACTTTTTCTATAAAGACAACAAAAAAATCATTGAAAACTGGAAGAAATTACAGCCTAAAACCGCTGAACTTTTAGCCTTTTATAATGAAAACGTAGGTCCTTATCCGTATGATCAGTATTCTGTGATTCAGGGAGGTGACGGCGGTATGGAGTATGCGATGTGTACGTTAATTACCGGCGAGCGCAGCTTTGGTAGCCTGGTTGGTGTAACCGCACACGAGATGGCGCATACCTGGTTTCAGTTTTTACTGGCTTCAAACGAGGCCAAACACGAGTGGATGGACGAAGGCTTTACCAGCTATATTTCTGACGAAGCGATGAATGTGGTAATGGACGAAAAGAAGCCTAATCCACAGGCCGGGAACTATGCTTCTTATTTTAGATTGGCTACCAGCGGTATTGAGCAGCCACAAACTACTTATGCAGATCGTTATGCGTTGAATGCTGCTTACGGAGCTTCAGCTTATTCTAAAGGAGCTGTTTTCTTAGCTCAGCTGGGATACATCATTGGAAAGGAAAATCTGGACAAGACCATTAAGCAATATTTTGAAGAATTTAAATTCAAACATCCTACGCCTAATGATATTAAGCGCGTTGCCGAAAAAGTAAGCGGGATGCAGCTAGACTGGTACCTCGTTGACTGGACACAGACTACAAATACCATTGATTACGCGATTAAAAATGTGGAAGAAGTAGATGGTAAAACACAGGTAACGCTAGAGCGTAAAGGTCTTATGCCTATGCCTGTTGATTTTTACGTCAATTTCAAAGAAAACGGTAATGCAGAGGGTGTAAATGAATCCTATTACATTCCGTTGCGTATGATGCGTGCCGAAAAGCCTAATCCGTTTCCAAATATGGAACGTACGCAACTCGAAGACTGGCCATGGGCGTATCCTACCTATACGTTTACTATAGACAAACCGCTTTCTGAAATCAATGCAATGACTATTGATGCACAACAATTGATGGCAGACATCGATCGAAGCAACAACAGCTGGAATCAGCCTGCTGAATAAACTTTAGATTCTATAAATCTTAAAGCCGCTTCATGTTGAAGCGGCTTTTTTTATCTGTGACATTCGCTTGAATGAAACCACTTGCCCTTCAGTTGTGTTTGTTAACTATCTTTACACCTCAATTTTTTCGCCTTTGGCTAAACTATGAAGCAAACCTTCCCTAAAAAAGAACACTTAAAACGGAAAAAACTTATCGATGCCTTATTTGCCGGAGGTCAGAAAGTAAGCGCGTATCCGCTGCTTTTGGTTTATAAAACTTCGGTTTTGCCCGAAGAAGGTATCGCAATACAGGCCGGTGTTTCTGTAGCCAAACGCAATCACAAACTTGCCGTAACGCGCAACCGCATAAAACGCATCATGCGAGAGGTTTACCGAAAAAATAAAACCACTTTTCATACAAATGGTTCAACTTTTGCGTTTATGTTTATCTATACCGGCCGCGAAGTGATGTCTTATGAACAGCTTGAAAAAGCCATGCTGAAGCTCATTACCAATTTCAACGCCGCGCAAAACGAGAGCTAATTATTAAACGGAATTCTTATGAAAATACTGGGATTTTGGTTGCTGAGTATGATTTATATGTGCTCAAGCGGCAGTTCTGAAGAATCTTATGCAACGGCAGATGCAGCTTTTGAAGAGGGAATGGTTCAGGCAGAAATGGCTGATGATCTTGAGACAGATGCTGATGTGCAGCAAAAAATCATTAAAAGCGGAAATCTACGATTTGAAACGCAGGACTTAGCCAAAACGCGTGCTCAAATTTTAACAGCTGTTGAAGCTACAAATGCGTATGTTGAAAATGAACGTACAGGTAAAGATTACCGTGGAAATTACCAGGAATTACAATTGCGTATTCCTTCAAAAAACTTTCAACAGGCGCTAGAGCTTATCTCACAGGGAGTAGAATTCTTTGAGGAAAAATCTATAAGTCAGCGCGATGTCACCGAAGAATTCATCGATCTTGAAGCCCGGCTCAAAGCCAAACGCGAACTCGAAAACCGGTATCTGGAGTTGCTTAAAAAAGCTTCTTCAGTAAAAGAAATTTTAGAGATTGAACGCGAACTTTCGGTCATTAGAGAAGAAATTGAGTCTAAAGAAGGCAGACTCAAATACCTTTCAAAACAAGTTTCATACAGTACTTTGAATGTCTATTTCTACAAAACCGAAGTGGAGACCGGTGTGACCAAATCTTATGGTTCTAAAATACTACAGGCGTTTAAAGGTGGCTGGCAGGGAATTTCTACTTTCGTTTTGGGGTTGATTTACATCTGGCCATTTATTCTTCTGGTTATTCTTAGTATCTTCCTCATACGCCGTTGGCAAAAACGCAAATCCCGAAAAAACACGCCTAAAACGTAATTGAAAATAGTTTTTCTATGAAAAAGAGAATCCTCATAGCTGCTGCTTCGCTAACCATTTTATTTACTACCGTAAGTTTTAAAAGCGACTTTTTTGAAATCGCCAAGCAGATCGAAATCTTCACCACCTTGTTTAAGGAACTCAATATGAACTATGTAGATGAGGTGAATCCTGCGCAACTTATGGACAGTGCGATAGAGGGCATGCTTGCAGACCTGGACCCGTATACCACCTATTGGACCGAGCAGGAAGTTGAAGATGCACGCATTAACAACTCAGGTGAATATACCGGGATTGGAGCTTCGGTTTTATCTCGCAACAAGAAGATCACCATAATAGAGGTCTATGAGGATTATCCTGCCGATAAAGCCGGGTTACAAGCGGGTGATGAACTTATTAAAATAGGGGATATTACCATTGCAGATTTTGAAGACGATGCAGGCGATTTGCTTCAGGGAGCTCCGGGTACCAGTATTCCTATTACCTATAAACGCCAGGGTAAACTTCAAAATACAACACTTACGCGCGAGGAAATAGATATTCCGGCTGTGCCTTTTTATTCGCTTATAAAAGGAAATATTGGCTACGTGGTTTTATCTAAATTCAATAAAAAAGCCTCTGCAGAAACAGCTGCTGCTGTAAAGGATCTTAAAGAACAGGGCGCAACGGCCATCATTCTCGATTTACGCGGTAATCCGGGTGGCTTGTTAACCGAAGCGATCAACGTAAGCAATTTGTTTTTACCGAAAGGAAAGCTAATCACCACTACAAAATCGGTTATCGAAAAGTACAACCAGCAATATTATACCCGCAATGAACCCTTAGATACTAACATTCCGGTAGCTGTGTTAATAAACGGTCGCAGTGCTTCGGCTAGCGAGATCGTATCAGGCTCTCTGCAGGATTATGATCGTGCTGTGATTGTAGGAGCCCGAAGTTTTGGTAAAGGTCTTGTACAGCGCCCTAAAGAGCTTACCTATGGTACCCAGTTAAAGATTACCATCTCTCGCTATTATACCCCCAGCGGCAGATGTATACAGGCATTGGATTACTGGAATCGTGATGAGCAGGGTAATGCCATACGTACCGATGTTGCAGATTACAACGCTTTTAAAACCAGTACCGGTCGTACGGTTTATGATGGAGGAGGAGTACTGCCTGATATCGTGGTGGAGTCCGCTAAATTGAGCGCAATCACCGAAGCTTTGTTAAAAGATCAGGCAATTTTTGATTTTGCTACAAACTATTTCTATACCCATAAAATCGAAAAACTTAGCGATTTTAAATTTACGCAGGCTGACTATGCTGCTTTCAAACAATTTTTGGACAAACAGGGCTTTACCTATGAAACCCAGACCGAAAAAGAACTGGAAGAAGCCTATCTCAATTCAGAAAAAGATGATTTGCAGAATGCTATAAGTACCGAATATGCTAACCTTATGAAAGCGATTGATGCAACTAAGAAAAAAGAATTAGATGCCAAAGAAAATGAGATTTCAAATCTAATTATTGACGAACTCGTAAAGCGTTATTTCTACAGACAAGGTTTGTATGAATACCAAATCAATCACAATGAAGAGATTGCAGAAGCTGCAAACATAGTTAATGATGCTTCCAGATACCGTAAAATTTTAAATCAGAAGTAATTCTATTTTACCCCAAACACACCCATTTACAATAAATTTTTTACAATACCATACATAAATGGTTGGATTTAACAGTTTTAAACCATGTTTTAACCTCAGTTTAAGATTCAATTGGATCTAAAAGCTTATTATTAAGTATGATAACTTTAGATAAGGACACAGATAAGAATACACAGATTTTGGAACAGGCAATAGGATACCTGGAAGACCGCGGCTTTGAAAATATAAAAGCAGATACGGAAGGCTTCGAAAGTCCTAAATCATATATCAAGAAAGGGAGTGAAGTAAGTATTACTCCAGACATTGTAGCTGAGCGTGATGGTGAAAAGCACATTTTTGAACTCAGTTTAAAGTCAAAAAAACCCCGTTTACTTAAATCTAAATGGTTATTTCTGGATGTACTTAGTAGTATGAAAAATTTTAAATTTAAAATTATGACTACCAGAGGCCATTATAAGTTTACTGATGAAACACTAAGTAGCATCAGTCTCGATAAAAAACCTGTGAAAATTTAAAAGAAGTATCTAACATACTTGACCAAAATAAAAAATCCGCTGTAGAGCGGATTTTTTTTAGTTTCTAAGCATACGTATGTGCGGAATATTATCTTCCAGATAACCTTCGCCAAATTCTTTAAAACCCAGGTCATTGTAAAACTTCTTCAAATAAACCTGAGCTGATAATTCAATTTCTTCTGCATCAAAACGATCTTCCAAAACCTGTATAGATGCGTTCATAATATCCTTCCCGTAACCGTATTTGCGGTGATTTTCCTTAACGATTACCCTTCCTATGCTTGCCCGTTCAAAATAATCTCCCGGTTTAAATATGCGTGTATAAGCTACGAGTTTATCATTTGTGAAACCCAAAACGTGCAGGGCCTTTTGATCTTTACCGTCAACATCTTGATACGGGCAGTTTTGCTCAACTACAAATACTTCGGCACGCAATTGCAACACATCGTAAAGTGTCTGCAGACTAAATTCATTAAATGTGAGTAGTTCTATTTTCATAAAGCAAACTTAGTGCTGAACAATTAGTTTTTTATCATCGGTTTTGTCAAATTCAGGCTGAATGTTTACGTGGTTGATTCCACATTCATGAGCATAGGTTTCAATCTTATTCAGTATGCTATCAAACTCACTCATCGTAATATCTGCTTCCAGATCTATATGAGCTTCCAGATGGGTTTGCTTTTCATTGAGCTGCCAGATATGGATGTGGTGTATGTTTTTTACCCGATCTAGTTGCTTCACGTGGTCTACAAAATGCGAGAGCTCAATATCTTCCGGACTAAAAAGCATCAGCACTTTAAATGAAGATTTTAGCAATCCGTAACCCATAACAATGAGGTAAATACTTATAGCAAAGGTTAGTAATGGATCAATCCAATATATTTCAAAGGCACTCATCAAAATTCCACCTACTAATACCGCTACGGAAGCCATCATATCGGTCAATAAATGTAAATACGCAGATTTCATGTTCATATTTGAGTTGCTGTCTTTTTTAATTAACAACACACTAAAACCGTTTGCAACAATTCCCAGCGCTGCCATCCAGATCACGATAGAGGATTCTATGGGTTCAGGATTTAAATACCGAACTACAGCTTCTTTAATCAGAATAAGTGCGACTACAATAAGAGTTGCTGCATTGATGAAGGCGGCCAGTATTTCGGCACGTTTATAACCAAAGGTTTTATCAAGCGACGCTTCTTTTTTGGAAAGTATGCGAGCTATATAGCTCACAACCAGTGAGAGTACATCGCTTAGATTGTGTGCAGCGTCTGACAATAATGACAGACTCCCAGAAATGATACCGCCTATGGCCTGCGCCAGGGTAATCAGAATATTTAGACCTATGCTTATAAGTAAATTACGCCCACTAAGGTCAGCACCGTGATTGTGTTGATGACCGTGAGCGTGACTGTGATCGTGTCCCATAGGATTTTATTAAAAGGTTGATAGCTAAATGAACTGTTTTTACAAAGATATTCATAAGCCGGGCCAAGCTTACCCGGTATTATTTGATTAACGCTGATTTTAAATCAGTTAACATTTAGTTAACATGGGTGTTTATAAGTTGTCGTCAAAAACTAACAAGCAAAATTGCTTTTTCAATAAAAAAATTCAAAGCAGAACATACCCCATACGAGTCAAGAAAATCTTCTTACTTTTTATGTGAAAGTTATGAGACAAATCAATCTTCATTTTTGATAAATGTTAGTAAGATTTTATCAAAAAAAAGCTGCTTATTTCAGTTTTCAACAATTGTTGACAGCTAATTATAATACGTTTAAAATCAAGTGTTCCTGATGCTGAAAACCTATCAATAAATGGTTGATAAATGGCAATAACAAAAAAAACAAAACTTTATAAACCTAAGTTATACCGCTACTAACAAGCTATAATACCCATCAGTTTTAATTTTAAATTTCAAAAAAGAAAAATGATAATACTATTACTTGTTGATAACAACCTGTTTTAAAAAAGTGATTACTAATTTGAGTTTAGTCAAAAAAAAAAAGACTCTGTTGTTAGAGCCTTGATTGGAACCTGAAATAGATTTCTAAAAGATCGAATTTACATAGGAGACAACTGCCAGTAGACCTAGCAGAAAAATAGATACAAATAGAATGACAACCGAATAACGCCTAACCTGAATCAATTTCATAATCAATTATTTGGAAGTTAATTACGAGATAAATTTAATATAATTTTAACAATATAATGCTAATCATAAATTATTTAAAAATGAATTTTAGGTTAAATGAAAATCGCTAATCGGCGTATATGCTAAAGATTAACTAAATCTTTACGATTCAGATCCTTATAACTAACCTCTGAAATCGTACTTTTACAAAAATCAGTACGCTGCTAGGAGTACTGTTAAATTTCCCATACCTTGGGAAATCTTAAAAACTGAATTTTAGAAACGCTAACCTCAAAATTCTAAAATTCTATTCTTTCCAAATAAAAATTTAATACAACGCATTTAATGCCAAATAAAAAAAGAAGAAGATCAAATCCCGAAATTGGGGATCTTACACAAAAAATACTTAAAATACTTAAGCGAGAACCGGGTAAGTCATTTAATCATAAGCAGATAGCTGCCAAACTTCAGGTAGATGATCCCAATAGCCGAAATCAAATTGTAAAAAATCTCTCGCAACTTCAGGCTAAAAAGCACATTAAAGAGACCGAACGCGGTAAATATACCTTTAGTGCAGAATCTCACTATCATACCGGTACCCTTGACAGTACTACCAAAGGTGACGGATACGTTGTTGTAGAAGGGATGGAACAGGATATTTATATCCCAAAAAACAATATGAATAAAGCCTTAAACGGCGATACAGTTAAGGTTTACGTCTATAAGCAACGACGCAGCAAAAAGCATGAAGGTGAAATTGTAGAAATCTTAGAGCGCAAAACCAATGAATTTGTTGGAGTAGTACAAATGCAAAAGAATTTTGCTTTTGTAAATACTTCTGCTGAAGGAAAGATGCGCACCGATGTTTTTGTACCTAAAAACAAACTCAACGGAGCTCAGGACGGGGAGAAGGTTCTGGTTAAAATAGAAGACTGGCCTGAGAAAGCCGATTCTCCTTTTGGTAAAATCATCCAGGTTTTAGGAATGCCCGGTGAACACAATACCGAAATCCATTCCATTTTAGCGCAATACGGTTTACCACACGATTTTCCGCAGGAAGTAGAATCTTTTGCTAATCAAATTGATACCAGTATTAAAGCAGAAGAAATCGGCAAGCGCCGTGATATGCGGGATGTGCTCACATTTACTATAGATCCAAAAGATGCTAAAGATTTTGATGATGCTTTAAGTTTTCAGGTTTTGGAGAATGGAAATTATGAAGTAGGTATTCACATTGCAGATGTTTCGCATTATGTGGTTCCGGGAACCATTTTAGATGATGAGGCTTACGAGCGTGCTACTTCGGTTTATTTGGTAGATCGGGTTGTACCTATGTTACCCGAAATTTTATCAAATAATGCCTGTTCCCTTCGGCCTAATGAAGAAAAATATACCTTCTCTGCAGTATTTGAACTCGATAAATCTTCCGGAAAGGTAAAAAATCAATGGTTTGGTCGTACCGTGACCTACAGTGACGCCCGTTTTGCCTATGAAGAAGCACAACAAATTATTGAAACCCGAAGTGGTACCATTCCTGCCGAAATTTCGCTAACTGGAAAAGAATACACCACAGATGAAGCCATAGTTGAGGCAACTTTAGAACTGGATCGTCTGGCTAAAATTATGCGTAAACAGCGTATGAAAAACGGTGCGATTTCATTTGATAAGGTTGAAGTTAAATTCAATCTGGATGAAGATAATGATCCTGTTGGCGTATTCTTCAAAACTTCAAAAGATGCCAACAAACTGATTGAAGAGTTTATGCTTTTGGCCAACAAAAAAGTAGCCGAATTCATTGGTAAGCAGTCGCCAAAGAAAACCTTTGTTTATCGTATTCACGATGAACCGGATGATGAAAAGCTATCTGCATTGCAAACTATTGCCGGACGTTTTGGTTATAAAATGAATCTTAAAGATCGTAAAAGTACCACGGCATCTTTAAATAATTTGTTGAGCGATGTTTCAGGTAAAAAAGAGCAGAATTTAATTGATACGCTGGCGATTCGAACAATGAGTAAAGCGGTTTACAGTACAGATAACATTGGGCATTACGGGTTGGCTTTTGAATATTACACTCATTTTACCTCGCCTATACGTCGTTATCCTGATGTGATGGTGCACCGTTTACTACAGCATTATTTAGATCAGGGAAAATCTGCAAACGAAGAAGAATACGAGCAAAAGTGTAAGCACAGCAGCGAGATGGAGTATTTAGCTACCAGTGCAGAGCGTGACTCGATCAAGTATATGCAGGTCAAGTTTATGCAGGATCACAAAGATGAGACCTTCCTGGGTGTAATTTCTGGAGTGACCGAGTGGGGAATCTACGTGGAAATTGTAGATAACAAATGTGAAGGTATGATCCGTTTACGCGATATCAAGGGCGATCATTTTGATTTTGACAGAGATCAATACGCGATAGTTGGTAGAAAAACCAAACAGGTAATCACCCTGGGCGATGAGGTTTATGTAAAGGTTAAAGAGGCAGATCTGGTTAAAAAGCACCTCGATTTTACACTGGTAAGTGTGAAATCTGCAGTTGAAGATTAAGCAACTGTAACAAACAGTTTTTGGTTTTGTCTTTAAAACAGACTAAAATTTTTAGAATTATGAAAAATCAATTTGTACTACTGTTTATAATGCTCACGTGTGCGCTAAGTGCACAGGAAAAGGTTGAAAATATCGGAGATTTTACCGAAGTCAAAGTTTTTGACCGGATGCGTGTTAACCTGATCAAATCTGATGAGAACAAAGTGATTTTAAAGGGTAGGGATACCGAAGATATTGAGCTTGTTAACAAAGATGGTATTCTTAAAATACGTATGGATATCGATAAGATTTTTGACGGAAACGAGACTTTTGTTGAGGTATATTTCAACAATTTGAAGGTCATAGATGGCAACGAAGGTGCAGAAATCAACATCAATGAACTTTTGGAGCAGGATGAGATTGAAATACGGGTACAGGAAGGAGCACGGGTTACAGCCGGTATTGATGTAGAATCTGCAACCTTGCGAGCGGTAACTGGTGGTATTATACGAATAAATGGGAGTGCACGTTCTCAAAATGTCGAGATAAACACCGGTGGAATTTACAATGGAAAAAACTTGGAAACCACAGATACTCAAATACGTATACAAGCCGGCGGTGAGGCGGAGATTTTTGCAAGAAGAACTGCTGATATTAAACTAAGAGCTGGTGGTGACGTTTACGTCTATGGGAATCCTACCGAATTAATAAAAGATAAATTTATTGGAGGTCGGGTAAGGCTAATGAACAACTAGCAGGCATCAGCGTATCAAAGCAGGTATTCGGTCATTTTAATTATTTTTGCAGGGATAAACCTAAATTCTTTTAGGTTTTAAAGAAATTATCGAGGTTGTTTTCCTAATTTGACAATCTTTAATCCCGCAGTTTTGCGAAAAGACTTTTGATACTCTTAAATGCTACAAGACCTCTCAACAGCGATTCCTCTGGGTTTTTTACTTGCATTCTTAGTTGGTCCCGTGTTTTTTGTATTGTTAGAAACAGCTGCTTTAAAAGGTTTTAGAGCGGCTTTCGTTTTTGATATAGGTGTCGTTTGTGCAGATACGATTTTTATTTTAATCGCCTATTTCAGTACAAATCAATTGCTTGATAAGCTTAAAGATGATCCTGCATTGTATGTTTTTGGTGGAATGCTGCTATCAGTTTACGGAGTAATTTCATTTTTACGAGTGCGTAAAAATAAGCTTGATGATGATGAGCATCCTACCGTCATTATGAGTAAACGCAATTATATAGGGCTCTTTGTGAAAGGCTTTCTACTCAATTTTATCAATATTGGTGTTTTAGGATTTTGGCTGGTAATCCTTATTTCTGCAGGACCTGCATTGGATATGAATCCAGACCGGCTGCTGGTTTTCTTCGGGGTAATTCTCCTGACCTATCTGATTATTGATATTTTCAAAATTCTTTTAGCCAAAAAATTGCGAAGCAAACTAACTCCAACACGTATAGCCCGCATCAAGCAGGGTATAAGCATACTGATGTTACTTTTTGGACTTCTATTAATTTCTAAGGGAATTTTTCCTTCAGAAGTGCATCAGTTAGAAAAACGTATAGAAGAAATTACGCCTGAAAATCAGTTTGGGATAGATAGTCTGGATCTTTAATAATTTTAAGATGACATGTATCAAGATTTCCTGAATCACTGCTTTCTAGTTTAAACGGGAATGTATTTAAAATAAAAAACCCTTCCGGTTAAGAAGGGTCTTTGTTGAGGTTTCGAGAGTCCCGAAGTTTCGGGAGACCCGCTATACGTTTCCCACATTAAATAATTTCAAATAAAAAACCCTTCTGTTGAGAAGGGTCTTTGTTGAGGTGTCGAGCGGATTCGAACCGCTGTACGTGGTGTTGCAGACCACTGCCTAGCCACTCGGCCACGACACCCTTTTTATTCAGGACTGCAAATTTAAGTTTTTTCTTTAGATAATAAAGGGATTAACGCTTTTTAGTAAGGGTAACCCCAACTGAAGCCACATCACCACCTATTGGCGGATTTATTTTACGTACCGTTACTGTAGCTTTTTTAAGTTCGGGAATCTCCAGAAATGAACGATCTAATATGCGCTGGCCCACGTGTTCCAGCAATTTTGAGCGTTGTGCCATCTCTTCTTTAATAATTTTATTCAGATGCACATAGTCTACCGTATCAGCGAGTTCATCAGTCACAGCAGGTTTGGTGAGATTTGATTTCACCTTAAGATCTACCAGATAATCAGACCCTATCTGACCTTCTTCAATTAAACAACCATGGTAAGCGTAAACCTTTACTTTATTGAGTTTTATAATTCCCATTTTCTTTTTCAGATTAATTCTTCAGTAGTTTTCTGACCTTGAAGTAGTACAAAGATATTACATAAGCCTATCCTTAAATAAATAACTAAAGTTTTAATACCCTTTAGCAAGGCTGAAGCACTGCTATTTTTACTAATTTTACCCACTTACAGGCAGGGTAATCGCCGGTTGTAATTTGATAAATTTATGGCAGAAGAATATGTAGCGCTCAATTTTTTAGAGCAAATCGTAGAAGAAGATATTAAGAACGGTTTCCCAGAATCCAGTTTAAGGTTTCGGTTTCCTCCAGAGCCAAATGGTTATTTGCATATAGGCCACTGTAAAGCGATATGTATCAGTTTTGGTTTGGGCGAAAAATACAATGCACCGGTCAATTTGAGATTTGACGACACCAATCCATCAAAAGAGGAGCAGGAGTATGTTGATGCGATTCAGGAAGATATCAAATGGCTAGGTTTTAAATGGGATCAGGTTTGTTATTCTTCAGACTACTTTCAACAGTTATACGACTGGGCCATTCAGCTTATAAAAGAAGGTAAAGCCTATGTAGATTCGCAATCTAGCGAAGCTATGGCTGAACAAAAAGGAACACCAACAGAACCGGGTACAAAAAGTCCTTACAGGGATCGTTCGGTTGAAGAAAACCTGCAGCTTTTTGAGCAAATGAAAAATGGGGAGTTCCCTGAGGGCGTTCATGTGCTTCGGGCTAAAATTGATATGACTTCGCCCAATATGCTTTTACGTGATCCATTAATGTATCGCGTAATAAACAAAGCTCATCATCGTACCGGTAATACCTGGCACATTTACCCGATGTACGACTGGGCTCACGGAGAAAGTGATTATTTAGAACAAATTTCCCACAGTTTATGCTCGCTTGAATTTAAGCCACACAGACCGCTTTATGAGTGGTTCGTAGATCACGTGTATACAGATGGGGTAAAACCCAAACAACGTGAGTTTGCGCGGCTCAATTTAAGTTATACCATTATGAGTAAGCGCAAGCTGCTCAGACTTGTAGAGGAGGGTATTGTAAGTGGCTGGGATGACCCGCGCATGCCCACCATTTCGGCATTAAGACGTAGAGGTTATACTCCAGCTTCAATCAAGAATTTTATAGATACGGTAGGTGTTGCCAAGCGTGAGAATGTTATTGATGTTTCATTGCTTGAATTCAACGTACGCGAAGATTTGAATAAAACCGCGCCGCGTGTGATGGCTGTTTTAGATCCTGTAAAGTTGATAATTGACAATTATCCTGAGGATAAAGTAGAATGGCTTGAGGCCGAAAATAACCCGGAAGATGAAAGTGCTGGTTACCGAAAAGTGCCTTTTTCTAAAGTACTATACATTGAAAAAGATGACTTTAAAGAACAGGCAAATAGTAAATACTTCAGACTTTCATTAGGTAAAGAAGTAAGGCTCAAAAACGCTTATATAATTAAAGGAGAATCCGTAGTTAAAGACGATCAGGGCAATATAACTCAAATACACTGTACTTATGATGCTGATTCACAAAGTGGAAGTGGAACAGAGGCCAGTTTGCGCAAGGTAAAGGGTACCTTGCATTGGGTGTCTGTTGATCATGCGATAGAAGCTGAAGTACGTCTCTACGATAGGTTGTTTAACCACGAGTCACCTGATGGAGATAAAGAGGTTGATTTTATGCAGCATCTTAACCCTAAATCTTTGGAAGTTATAACAGGTTATCTTGAACCCAGTCTTGCCGAAGTATCACCTTATGAGAGTTTCCAGTTTCAACGCATAGGCTATTTTAATGTTGACAAGGAAAGTACATCTGATAAATTAGTATTCAACAGAACAGTGGGTCTTCGCGATACATGGGCAAAAGTGGCTTCTAAATCAGAAGATCAGAAAACCCCTCAGGTTCAGCAAAAGAAAAACATCCCGCAGATTCCGGCTTTAAACGAAATTAAAAAAGTGGGTAAAAAACTGGCTCAAATTCCAGATGAAAAGCGGGTAAAAGCTGTCACTCGTATTCGTGAGTTGGCAAAAGACGTTGATTATGAAGAGCTAAAAGAGCTCTTTAATACTTCGGCTAAAAAGGTAGGAACACGCCTGGCGGTTTTAGAGACCTTAATCGTCTTAATCAAGTTTGATAAAGTGGATGCAAAAGATCAGGAAGTTGCAGATTATTTGGAAGAAATGAGAACTTCTGGAGAACCACTTCTTGAAGAATCAGCTAAAGGCTTATAAACTAAAGAATCAGAAAGAGCAAAAAAGGATCATAATGATCCTTTTTTAGCATTCCTTTAAGGTTAATAGTCAATTTATTAACCGGTTATTAACGGAGAAAAGACGCATAGGTCTTTACCTTTGACAGGAACAAAAATCTAAATTATCATGTCAAAAACAGGAAATACAATTTTAGCTTTAGTAACAGGTGCAGCAATAGGTGCAGGTCTTGGACTTCTTTATGCTCCTGAGAGTGGGGATAAAACCAGAAAGAAAATTTCAAAAAATGCTAAAGAGACAAAGAGAAAACTAGAAAAGCAAATTAACGAAACTTCTGAGCAATTGTCTGCTTCTGCAAAACAAGCTAAAAAGTCTTTTGACTCCAAGCTTGAAGATACCTTGAAAACAGCAAGTTCTAAAGCTGACGATATATTGGTAAGTATGGAAAAGAAGCTTGAAGAGCTCCGTAAAAAGAATGCCAAAGGATCACAGGAAGTTGTAAACGAAGTGAAAGATATTGACGTGCCAACTGCAAAAGCATAAGCACATATGTCTATATTCAACTTTTCAGAAAATATAAGTAAAGTATCTGATGATGCTAAGAAGTATCTAGATAGTAGTCTTGAGTACTACAAATTAGATAGTTTCAAAAAAATGATGAATGGTGCTGTATCTCTGGTCAACCTTTTAGTTAGTGGCAGCATCTTTTTGATTTTCCTACTGTTCATTTCGGTAGGTATAGCGATATCAATTGGTGAATCATTAGGAACGATGAGTTACGGTTACTTTATAGTTGCCGGATTTTACCTTTTGATATTTATACTTTACAAATTATTTGGTAAACCCCTTACAACTGAAATCGTTCTTAAAAAATATTCTAAGGTATTCTTTAATGAATCAACTCAGGAAGACGTTTTGGACGAAGAATTTAAGCATTTAGAAAAGTAATTATGAAAGTCTATAAATCATTCGATCAGATCGATCACGATCTAAAAATACTTAAGCTTCAGCAACAGATAGATGAAGAAACGCTTAAGCTGAGTATTAATGATGTTAAGAGTTCCTTTTCACCGGTAAGTCTTATTGCCGGTTCCTTAGGTGCAATTGTTCAGAAAGCTATTGTAGTTAAAACAGTAAATAAGCTTTTAGGCATTAAGAAAGTAAAAGTTAAGAATGTAGAAGATTAAGAGTCATTTATTAGGAATATTAAAAGCCCGGATTTTACGATCCGGGCTTTTTTGATTAAGATAAATCTTCAGTACTATCTGAATCTGTATAACCAGATTGCGGTCTGGGTTTTTTAGTCTTTTTAGTTTTGGCCGCTATTCCCAGTTCTGCATTACGCTTTTTCATTTCTTCACCAATCTGGTTTGAAGCCACAAAGCTGGCAATCATGTTATTAAGCATATCGCTTCCGGCCTGAGGTGAATTAGGAAGTAAAATTAGATTACTATTTGTTTCTTCTCCAATTGATTGTAATGTATCGTAGTGTTGGGTTACCACAATCAAAGCCGAAGCTTCTTGTGAATTGATTCCAACATTATTTAAAACTTCTACAGACTCCTCCAGACCGCGAGCAATCTCTCTACGCTGGTCTGCTATACCCTGACCCTGTAAACGCTTGCTTTCGGCCTCTGCACGAGCTTTAGCAACGATTTTGATACGTTCTGCTTCTGCCTCATACTCAGCTGCTACTTTTTCGCGTTCAGAAGCGTTGATTCGGTTCATAGCAATTTTTACCTGCTGGTCAGGATCTATATCGGTCACGAGTGTTTTAATAATATCATAACCATAGTCCGTCATAGCCTGATTTAATTCACTTTTTACAGCAATGGCAATATCATCTTTACGCACAAATACATCATCCAGTTTCATCTTTGGCACTTCAGAACGTACCACGTCAAACACATATGAGGTAATTTGGTTTTGGGGATCTTCAAGCTTGTAAAACGCGTCATACACATTCGATTTAACCACTTGAAACTGAACAGAAATCTTCAATCGTACAAATACGTCATCTTTGGTCTTAGTCTCTACAATTACATCCAGCTGCTGAATACGTAGATTTACCCGACCTGCAATTTTATCAATTAGCGGGATTTTGAATTGAAGTCCCGAATTGCGAATACTGGTAAACTTTCCAAAGCGCTCAATAATGGCAGCCGTCTGCTGCTTAACCATAAAAAAGCTTGAAATGATAATTAAAAGGCCTATAAATAAGATGACCGGTAGAAAATAAGACATAGGATTACTTTTTTGAATTACTAAGATTATTGAAGGCGTACTTATCAAAAATACAATAGATTTGTCTCATTTTTGATAAATTCGTAACACCTTGAGGCTACTATTTTTTATAAGCGTTATCCTGTTGAGTATTTCTGCAAATGCTCAGCGATCAACCAAAATTTATAACCGCATAGGTATTCAGGGGGTTTATACCTTAACCACTTTGCATACCAACAACTTGAATACTATTCAGTCTGATGGTTTTCAGGCAGGTTTATCTACGCGCGGTGCTTTTTACAACAATTTTGATTTGATCTACGGTATTGACTTTTTGCAAACCGGCGTGGAGATTCAGGGTAGGGAAGAGGTTATTCCATACACACTAAGTGGAGTTCAGGTAAAACTATTAGCCAGTTATCTGATCGCGGGAGAAAATTTAAGTTTAGAATTTGGCCCGATTCTGCAGGTCAATGGAGGTTTAAAGCTTGATGACCAAAATCAGGAAAATCAAATTCTAGAGGGTTACACCTTACTTAATGCAGGAGATCTGGAAGAAATAAGCAGGGTAAATGGTATGTTGACAGCTGGTATAACCGGTGGATTGGAGTGGCTACGCTTGACTGCAGCTTATCAATATAATTTTACCAATATTTTAAATAAATTCAATTCAGAAGATTTGAATCTAAAAGATCCTGCAGCAACAAATTTCAAGGGAAATCTTGGGCTTATCACCGCAGGAATTGTGATCTATCTATAAATTTTCAATAGCAAAGCGAATACGCTCCAGAGTTTTGGCTTTGCCAATCGTAGCTGCAATTTCAAAAACATCAGGTCCTGACATAGAGCCAACCAGACTTAAACGTAGCGGTTGCATTACCTTTCCGAAGCCCAGATTTTCAGAAGTAATCCATCCTTTTACCTGAGTAGAGAGGTTTTCGGCATTAAAATCTTCGGTGTCATTTACAATTTTAGATAAATGAATCATAATATCACCGGTATCTTCTTTCCAGGCTTTTTTCGCAGCCTTCTCATCGTATTCTTTTGGTCTTTCAAAAAAGAAATGACCCTGCTCCCATAAATCTTCAATAAAAACAGCACGCTCTTTAACCATAGCAATTACTTTTTGAACGTATGCATCATCATAATCCAGGTGCTTTTCTTTTAAAATCTCCTGAAAAGGTTGTACCAATGCAGCTTCTGATGTTAAGTGTAAATGTTGTTGTTGAAACCATTTTGTTTTTTCAGGATCAAACTTTGCTCCAGATTTATGTACACGCTCCAGTTCAAAATCGGCTACAAGCTCTTCAAGTGCGTAAATTTCTTTTTCGGTACCTGGATTCCATCCTAAAAATGCGAGCATATTAACCACAGCTTCCGGCAGGTAACCATCTTCTCGATATCCCGCAGAAATTTCCCCGGTTTTAGGATCTTTCCACTCTAATGGAAATACCGGAAATCCCATTTTATCTCCGTCCCGTTTGCTCAGTTTCCCTTTCCCTACCGGTTTCATGATAAGCGGTAAGTGTGCAAATTGAGGGGCTTCCCAGCCAAAAGCACGATACAACATGACGTGTAAAGCCAGTGAAGGGAGCCACTCTTCACCGCGTATAACGTGTGTGATTTCCATCAAATGATCGTCAACGATATTTGCCAAATGGTAAGTGGGCATACCGTCTGACTTAAACAAAACCTTATCGTCTAAAAGACTGGTGTCAACCTCTACCGTGCCCCGAATAAGATCTTCAAGTTCTAGCAATTCACTTTGAGGAGATTTGAAACGAATTACGTAATCTTCCCCGGCATCAATACGTTTTCGGGTTTCTTCCGCAGAAAGATTGAGTGAATTATCGAGTTTATTGCGATTATGCCAGTTGTAGATGAAGGTTTTCCCTTTTTCTTCGTGGTCTTTGCGATGCGCATCAAGAGCTTCGGCAGTGTCAAATGCATAATAGGCATCACCGGATGCAATGAGTTTTTCGGCGAAAGCAAAATACTTGTCCTTGCGCTCGCTTTGACGGTAAGGGCCATAGCCTTTTTCTTTGCCCGGACCTTCGTCAAAAGGAATACCACACCAGTTAAGGGCTTCAATAATATAGTCTTCAGCGCCTGCAACATACCTGTTTTGGTCTGTATCTTCTATACGTAAGATAAAAGAACCCTTATGCTTTTTTGCAAAGAGGTAGTTGTATAAAGCGGTGCGTACACCACCTATGTGTAAGGGACCGGTAGGACTGGGTGCAAAGCGCACTCTTACGTTTTGATGCATAGTCAAATTTTAGAGCGCAAAGGTACTCAATATACTAAACTATAAAACATACCTTATGTGGGCTTTTAGATAGGGTTTCGGTTCTATTTGGCAATTAGCGCTGTGATCTGCCTTAAGTTGTGTATTTTATGAGTATTGGCTATACTAGAAAATCGTAGTTTTAGTTATTGAATGTATGAGAGCTTAACAAGATGGCGTTAGAGGAAAAATTAGAAGCATTTATCAGTAAGTATTATAAGAACGAACTTCTCAAGGGAATTTTGTTTTTTCTTGCGATTGGACTAACCTATGTGCTTCTTGTATTGATAATTGAGTATTTTTTCTGGCTTAATAAATTAGGACGGGGATTGCTTTTTTGGTCTTTTGTAGGATTAGAATTGGTCTTACTGATTCGGTTTATTTTCATTCCACTTTTTCGATTGTTTAGACTTTCAAAGGGAATTGATTACAACAAGGCGTCAGTACTTATAGGAAATCATTTTCCTGAGGTTCGTGATAAGTTGATTAATACGCTTCAACTAAAAGCCAGCAGTTCCCAATCTGATTTACTTGCGGCAAGCATTGCGCAAAAGAGTAAAGAATTAGAACCGATTCCGTTTTCATTAGCTGTAGATTATAAATCGAATGCCAGATACATCAAGTATGCTCTGATTCCCGTATTGATTTTTGCAGCGTTCAGTTTTAGTAAAGGCACTTCTTTTTTCAGCGAAAGCGCTGAGCGGGTTTGGGACTATAAAGGGGAATATGTTCCTCCGGCACCTTTTAACTTTGAATTGATCAATCCTGAAGATAGGGCAGTGGAAGGCCAGGTTTTTGAGATAGCAACTCAGGTTTCAGGTAATCAATTGCCTGAAGAAGTACAAATTGAACTAAACGGTCAGGAGTTTTTTATGAAAAGTCGTGGGGCCGGTCGTTTTGTATTTACAGTAGATCAGGTTCAGGGAGATTTGAATTTCCAATTTAAAGGAAATGGTGTAACCTCTAGAAGTTATGAGGTACCCCTGGTGCAAACCCCGGTGTTAACCGGTTTTGATGCTCAACTCTCTTATCCTGCCTATTTGCGTAAGCCAGACGAAACTATTTCAAATACCGGTTCGTTCACAGTTCCAGAAGGAACCCGCGTTACCTGGAAACTTACTGCTCGCAACGCCACTGTTTTAGAATTCATATCAGATACCGTCATTTCATTTAATCGGGATGGCAGTGATTTTACTTTAGAACGTCAGTTTTTCAGACCGGCTGATTATGCAATTGCTACTAGTAATTCGACGTTAAAACGGTACGAAGAGCTTAACTATCACATCGATGTTGTACGCGATGCATATCCTGAATTGAATTTAGAACGTAAGGCAGACACTACTGGTTCAGAACAAATTTATTTTAAAGGATCAGTAAGTGATGATCACGGTTTGCGAAGCCTAAAATTGGTGTATTACATTGAAAATCAGTATAGTGAAAAGAATTATTTAGATATTCCTGTTTCTGAGAGTAATATAGATCAGTTTTATGCTGCTTTTCCCGGCAAGCTGAATCTGGAACAGGGTAAGGCGTATACATATTTTTTTGAAGTACGCGATAATGACGCTCTTAATGGCTTTAAAGCTACGCGTTCGGCTTCCGAGACTTATAATGTACTTACAGATGATCGCGCCTTAGATAAACAATTGGAAATACAGGAAAAGACACTCAAAGACCTGGATAAGTCGGTCTCAAAAATGCAGGAACGACAGGAAAAGCTTCAGGACTTGCAAAATTTACAGAAAGAAAAAATTAAGTTGGATTTTAACGACCGAAAGAAGTTGCAATCCTTTTTTGAGCGTCAAAAGGCCCAAGAAGAGTTGATGAAAAATTATTCCGAAACGCTGAAGAAAAGCTTAGAACGTATGGAGGATCTTATGGAATCTCCATCACCAACTAACGAATTATTAAAAAAACGGTTGGAGAAGAATGAAGAGCAATTGCGCGAGCAGGAAAAGTTAATGGAAGAGATGGCAAAGCTGCAAGAATTGATGGACGATGAAGAGCTGAGTAATCGCTTGGATGAGTTGTCTAAGAATAGCAAGAATTCTTCAAGAAGTATGCAGCAGTTACTCGAATTAACCAAGCGTTTTTTCGTTCAAACTAAGGGAGAACGTTTAGGACGTGAATTGAATAATTTAGGACAAGAGCAGGCTAAGGAAGCAGCACCTAACAAGCAATCGGATATACAGAAACAAAAAGAATTAAGTGAATCTTTTAAGGATATAAATGAAGAAATTGAGGACCTACGCAAGGAGAATTCGAAGCTTCAGAAGCCCTTAGATATGCCACAATCTTCTAAAATTCAAGATATTCAACAGGAACAAAAAGAGGCAGAAGACGCTCTAGAAAAAAACTCTGATAGTGATAACCAAAGCCAAGAATCTTCTGAAGGTCAAAGTGAAGGAAAAAAATCACAAAAGAAAGCCGGTGAAAAAATGCAAAAGCTTGGTCAGCAAATGATGCAAAGTATGTCTTCTGGTGGTGGAGGTGGAAGCACCCAGCAGTTAGAAGAAGATATAGAGATGTTGAGACAGATTCTAGATAATCTTATTGTGTTTTCATTTGATCAGGAAGCTCTTAAGGATGATTTTGGTAATCTCGATAATTCAAACCCCTTGTTTTCTAAATATCTTGTCAAGCAAAATACATTGCGGGAGAACTTTCAGCATATTGATGATAGCTTGTTTGTTTTGGCGTTGCGTAATCCCTTTTTAGAAGAAGATATAAATGCTGAATTAACTGAAATTAGTTATGGCTTAAATCAGGCTCTAGAACGACTTGCAGAGAATGAAATTTCTAAAGGTCTTGCCAGCCAGCAATATGTTTTTAAAGGAGCTAATACCCTTGCAGACATGCTTTCTGATATTTTAGATAATATGCAAGGCCAATTGTCCATGTCTATGGGTAGCGGAAGCAGTGGGGCACCGATGCCTTCCCCGGGCAGTGGTGGTGATAAGCAATTGAGTGATATAATTATGTCTCAGGAGGAGCTGGCCAAGAAATTAGGAGAAGGAAAAGATAGTGGAGATACAAAGGGAAATAAACCAGGCGATAATAAAGAGGGTGACGGTAAAAACTCGGGAGAGGGTGAAGGATCACAAGGAGATAATGGTACTCCAAAGGAAGGTTCCAATGAAGAAGCCGGCGGTAAGGCTGGCGAAGCCGAGTTAGCCAGGCAGTATGAGATTTATAAGCAACAGGAAGATTTACGTAACAGGTTACAGGATTTAATTCAAAACGGTGATCTTGATGAATCGGCAAGAGATTTGCTTAAACAAATGGAGGACGTGGAGGAGTCATTATTGTCTGGAAATTCAGAAAATGCCAGACGAAGAATGGAGAATTTAATACAGCAATTTTTAAAACTCGAGGATGCTGAACAGGAAAAGGAGCGAAGAACGGAGCGTGAGTCTAATTCTAATAAAGAAAATTTTACCAATGATATCAGGAATGATTTTCCAGAGGTAAGGGATTACTTTAATACAGATGAGATTTTAAATAGGGATGAGTTACCCCTTAAATTACGTTTTAAACAGAAGGTTAAAAATTATTTTGATAAAGGAGATGATTGAGTTTAATAGTCAGAACGATTTTAGTTTACAGGAAGAGGATCGTATTAAGTTGTGGTTAGAGCGTATTGCGCAAAAAGAAAGTTTTCAAATAGATGAACTGGGATATGTGTTTTGCTCGGATGAGTATTTATTAGAAATCAATAAACAATACCTGGACCATGACACGTATACAGATATTGTGACTTTTGATTACAGTGATAATGGTGTTCTTAATGGTGAGCTCTATATCAGTACAGAGCGTGTTGAGGATAATTCTAAAGATTTTAATGTAAGTTTTGATACCGAACTTCGACGAGTTATAGCCCACGGTTTACTCCATATGTGTGGTTATGGTGATAAATCTGTAGATGAAATTTCTGTAATGCGGTCAAAGGAGGAAGAATGTTTAAAATTGTGGGAGGAGGGTTCTTAGTGCGTTGGTTTTTATTTGATTACCTTTGCGCCCATTTTTCAGAGTATTAATTAAATGTTTCACGTGGAACAATGAGTTTTTTTGATCAGACATATGATGTTATTGTAGTAGGAGGGGGTCACGCGGGTTGTGAAGCCGCGGCCGCAGCTGCCAATATGGGCAGCAGTACGCTGCTTGTTACGATGAACCTGCAGACTATCGCGCAGATGTCGTGCAACCCGGCAATGGGTGGTATTGCAAAAGGACAAATCGTTCGTGAAATTGACGCCATGGGTGGCTATAGTGGTATTGTTTCAGACCGTACTGCTATTCAGTTTAAAATGCTTAACAAGAGCAAAGGTCCCGCTATGTGGAGTCCACGTGTGCAAAGTGATCGAATGCGTTTTGCTGAGGAATGGCGTCTGATGCTTGAGCAAACTCCTAATCTTGATTTTTATCAGGAAATGGTTAATGGTTTGCTTATAGAAGGGGATCGTGTTACAGGAGTACGTACTTCTCTTGGGATTGAGATTAAAGCGAAATCAGTAATTCTTACTAATGGTACTTTTCTAAACGGTTTAATTCACATTGGTGAAAAGCAATTTGGAGGAGGTAGAGCAGGGGAGCGCAGTGCAACCGGAATTACCGAGCAGTTAGTTGATTTAGGTTTTGATTCCGGTAGAATGAAGACAGGAACACCACCTCGTGTTGATGGTAGAAGTCTTGATTTTTCAAAAATGATCGAGCAACCTGGAGATGAAGATCCTCAAAAATTCAGTTATTCAGATAAGACAAAGCCGCTTTCTAAACAGCGGTCGTGTCAAATGAGTTACACGAGTCCTGAGGTTCATGAATTACTTCGTGAAGGTTTTGATCGTTCACCTATGTTTAATGGTCGAATTCAAAGTACCGGACCACGGTATTGTCCTTCTATTGAAGATAAAATAAATCGGTTTGCAGATAAAGACCGTCATCAGCTTTTTGTAGAACCTGAGGGATGGGATACTATTGAGTATTATGTAAACGGATTTTCCACTTCCCTTCCAGAAGATGTTCAGTTTAAAGCTTTGCGCCAGGTTGCTGGTTTTGAACATGTGAAGTTTTTTAGACCCGGTTATGCGATCGAGTATGATTACTTTCCGCCGACTCAATTAAGACATACCCTCGAGACTAAATTGGTATATGGCTTATATTTCGCAGGTCAAATTAACGGAACTACAGGTTATGAGGAAGCTGCCTCTCAAGGTTTGATGGCGGGTATAAATGCAAGTTTGAAGGTTCAGGAGAAAGATCCTTTTATCTTAAAAAGAGATGAGGCCTATATTGGTGTTTTAGTAGATGATTTAATTACTAAAGGCACGAAAGAACCTTATCGTATGTTTACATCCAGAGCTGAATATAGAACGTTACTTCGTCAGGATAATGCGGATAGTAGACTTACGCCGCGTTCGTTTGACATCGGTTTGGCTAGAGAAGATCGTATGCGTGCTTTAGAAAAGAAAGAATCACAAGCTCAGAATTTGGTAGAATTTTTCAATACAACCAGTATTCAACCAGAGGAAGCAAATCCTGTTTTAGAGGAAAGGGGAACTTCACCGATGAAGCAGTCTGATAAAATGGTGAAAATTTTCAGTCGGCCTCAAATAGCTCTTGATGATATGCTTCAATTTAATGATGTTAAGTCTTATGTTGAAGAACATGATTTAGATACCGAAGTTTTAGAACAGGCTGAAATCAGAATTAAATACGCGGGTTATATTGAGAAGGAAAAAGCCAATGCCGATAAACTTCAGCGATTGGAGAACATCAAGATCCCGGATAATTTTGATTACACCAAGTTGAAATCGCTTTCTTTCGAAGCACGCGAAAAACTTTCAAAAATCAGACCTACTACCATCTCTCAGGCTTCCAGAGTAAGTGGGGTTTCTCCGAGTGATATTTCGGTGATGTTAGTTTATATGGGACGCTAATTTTATAGTTCCACGTGAAACACTTTGCATTTTAATCTTCTTTAGACGTAAATAATTTTGAAAAAAAGCGATTTGAAAATTAAAGATCATTCCTTTTCTCAGGAAGAATTTGATTTGATTTACGACGCAGAACTGGATAAATACATAACAACTCCGGTTCCTCAAAATTTGGAAGACTATTATAAAACCGAAAACTACATTTCGCATACAGATGCTAAAGCCGGATTAACTGATAAAATTTATCAGATGGTGAAGCATTTTATGCTAAAGCGAAAACTGAACCTGATTAGTCAATATGCTTCTCGGGGGAAGCTTTTAGATATTGGAGCAGGTACCGGTGATTTTTTAAAATCTGCACAAGAATCCGGTTGGGAGGTAAGAGGTCTCGAACCTAGCGAGACAGCTCGCCAAAATGCCCAAAATAAAGGAATTAAACTTTCGGCTACTATAGATAATTTAGACGGTGAAGATTTTGAGGTAATTAGTATGTGGCATGTTTTAGAACACGTACCAGATACTCAAAAGCAAATACAATGGATTTTTGATCACCTCACAGAAAATGGAATTGCGGTAATCGCTGTTCCTAATTTTAAATCGTACGACGCTAATTATTATAAAGAATTTTGGGCCGCCTGGGATGTGCCGAGACATCTGCATCATTTTTCTTCAAAAAGCATAAAATATCTTTTTGAGAAACACAGTTTTAAATGTATAGCTATAAAACCACTTATTTTCGATTCCTTTTATGTAAGTATGCTTTCTGAAAAATACAAAGGTTCAAATTCACCAATGATCCCCGGGTTTTTTAGAGGACTCCTGTCAAATATCAAGGCTAAATCATCTGGTGAATATTCTTCTCTTATTTTTATCCTTAAAAAGCAGGAATAATTGAATTAAAGGCATTGGAGGTGTTTTCGGGAGGTTGCATAGCCATTTCCTTCGCATCTTGTTTAACATCTCTTAAATCGCTTTATTTGAGCTCAGTTTTTATTGCTTTTGATTATTTGTAACTTCAAAAGAATAGACAGTCCTTATCGTAAATTTATTTTTGCAAAATCTTTTTTTAATCGAAGCTAATCTTACATTTGCAGCAAATTTTAACAAATATGAAAATTTCAATCCAATTAGTGCTTTTAGCATTTCTGGTATCCGCTTGTTCTAAATCAAAAACAGGTTTTGTTGATACCCAAAAATTATTTGAAGAATATACAGAGCTTACAGAAGTTCAGGACAAGTACACCAAAATGAGTGATGAGGTACGTGCAGATCTTGAACCCCAAATCCAGGCTTTTCAAATCAAAGTTGATCTTTATCAAAAAAATGCTGGCAGTATGAGTCCGGCAGAACGTCAGCAAAAGGAACAGGAGCTTGGTGCTATGCAGCAACAGATTCAGCAAGCGCAACAGATGCGTGGAGGTCAGATTCAGCAGGAAAGCCAGGCCGAAATAGATACCATTATTAAAAAAGTACGTGACTTTATTGCCGATTACGGAAAGAAGAACGAATATGAGTATATCTATGGTAAAAATGAAGGAGCTAATATCCTATATGGTAAAGAGGAATTAGATCTTACCGACGAAATCCTCAAAGCTCTGAATGACAAATACTCTAACGGAGATACTGTAGTTTCTGAAGAAACTGAAACAGAAGCAAAGACAGATACAACTGTTACTGAATAAATTTCTATATAATTACAATTAAAGCTGCCTAGGGCAGCTTTTTTTATGCTTTAGTGTGTAGTAAACGGGTAAGTTTAATGGAAAGATCAGTCAGAATGATTTTCGCGTTCCCGTTACGCTCAATGTGATATGCAGCAGTCTGCAATTCTTCAATTACACCAGTTATATTATTTCCGTGAACAAAGGGAGCAAATTTGGCCAGTTCAAATTGTGTAGAAGGCTGAAGATAAACCATTTCAGAAGCATTATAATTCAATAATAAGGCTTGCCTAAAAAAATCTTCACAATAGCCTAAAAAGCTTTTTTGAGTTTCTCTGCCTTTTGAAGCAATATTTTCGCTCCACGAGATAAGGTCTAGTATCGCTTTTTTATTACCTCGCGCTTTAAATGCGGTACGCACCCAGTCTACAAACCAGGTTTCATACTCTTCTTCCTCACTGTTATTATGCAAAAAATGTAATGCGAGATTGTAATCACCGTGAGCTTTAACAGCTATTTTTTTTGCTTCTGCGGGTGTGACTTTATGTTTTTGTATCAAAGCTTCCTCAAGTGCCTCTGCGGCAAGGGGAGGAAAATGCAACACCTGGCAACGCGATTTAATGGTATCTAGAATCTGATCTTCATTTTCAGCAATAAGTATAAATACCGTTTTCTGCGGTGGCTCTTCAATCAACTTAAGTAATTTATTTGAGGCCGAAGTATTCATTTTATCAGCCATCCAAATAATCATAACTTTGAAGCCTCCTTCGTAGGATTTCAGCGAGAGTTTGCGCACGATATCCTGTGCCTCATCTACCCCAATTTTACCCTGTTTTTTTTCAATTCCCAGATGTTGATGCCAGTCATATAGGCTTCCGTAAGGATTCTTGCTGAAAAATTCGCGCCATTCCTTGGCAAAATGGTCAGATACCGGATGTGATTTAACGCTGTCAGTTGTAGCAACCGGAAATGCAAAATGCAAGTCAGGATGAGAAAGATGTTCAAATTTCAAATTACAGGAAGCATTAGCTCCAGAATTTTCACCACCTGCATTTGCGCAAATAAGATATTGAGCATAGGCAACGGCACAGGGTAAAACACCGCTTCCACTAGAGCCTATAAAAAGTTGGGCGTGAGCGATACGTTTCCGGTCTACACTGGTAGTCAGGTGATTTTTGATGAACTGCTGCCCTAATATCGATTGAAACTGCATCCGCCAAATATAACAGAAATGTAACGTATTTTCTGAGCCTATCTGTTATATTTGTTGGCTCCATACCCGATGATAGGGTACATACTGAAGACCAATCACAAAAAGAATAGCTAACCGTAAAATCAATTTTAATGAAAACCATTGACGATTTTAATTTTAATGATAAAAAGGCCCTGATACGCGTAGATTTTAATGTTCCACTTAATGACGATTTGGAAGTAACAGACGTTACGCGTATTGAAGCTGCTAAACCCACAATTCTAAAAATTTTGGAAGATGGTGGCTCGGCGATATTAATGTCACATCTGGGCAGACCAAAAGATCATGAGCCTGAGTTTTCGTTAAAAAACATCGCGGGCAAAGTTTCTGAAATCATAGGTGTTCAGGTGAAATTTGTAGAAGATTGCGTAGGATCTAAAGCGGAAGAAGCTGCTGCAGCGCTTGAGCCTGGAGAAATCCTGTTACTTGAAAATCTGCGCTATCACGATGCGGAGACTGAAGGTGATGAAGATTTTGCTAAACAATTAGCGAATCTTGGAGATATTTATGTGAATGATGCCTTTGGTACTGCTCACCGAGCACACGCCTCAACAACAATAGTAGCTCAATTTTTCCCAGAGAAAAAGTGCTTTGGTTATTTGCTGGCAAAAGAAATTGAGAGCATCGATAAGGTATTGAACGATAACCAAAAGCCAGTACTTGCCATTCTTGGGGGTGCTAAAGTTTCTTCAAAAATCACGGTTATTGAAAATGTTTTAGACAAAGTAGATGATCTGATTATTGGTGGTGGTATGGCATACACGTTTATTAAGGCTCAAGGGGGGGAAGTTGGAAGCTCTATTTGCGAAGATGATAAAATGGAATTGGCTCTTGATATTTTAAAACATGCGAAAGAAAAAAATGTAAGCGTGCATTTACCGGTAGACGTAGTAGCGGCAGACAGCTTTTCAGAATTTGCAAATACAAAAGTAGAGCCAATTGATAAGATCCCTGATGGCTGGCAAGGCCTTGATGCGGGTCCAAAATCTTTAGAAAATTTCAAACAGGTGGTGCTCAAAAGTAAAACCATTTTATGGAATGGTCCTTTGGGTGTTTTTGAGATGAAACCTTTTGCGAATGGGACTATTGAACTCGGTAATTTTATCGATGAGGCTACTCAAAAAGGTGCGTTTTCTCTTGTAGGTGGTGGTGATAGTGTTGCTGCAGTGAAACAATTTGGTTTTGAAGATAAGGTAAGTTACGTTTCTACAGGTGGTGGTGCTATGCTCGAAATGCTTGAAGGTAAAGAGCTACCCGGTATTGCGGCTATTCAGAATTAACATAAAACCGGTATAGGATTATCCCGGGCGTTTTAGATTTTGATTAAAAAATACGACTTTAGCGTTTGCATCGTTGTAAGTATCTATGAAGAAAAGCTTAAGTCTGGGCATTGTATTAAGTTGCGTGTCTGTTCTGGTCTTAAACGCCCAGGAAACCAATACCGAAAAATCAGCTGAAGAAGTACAGATCAGCAAATCGCTACCTATTGTTGATACGGTAGAACTCAAACAAATTCAGCAAAATCTGGATAAGGAATTGAAGCAGAATGCCTCAAAACCGGAGCAAAAAGTATTTCTCTTTAAAGAGGTGGATGGCGATGCAACAACCTATACACTCAAAGACCGAAAATTTACTGCTAAAATAGATGAGCGCTGGATTGAAGAACTTACCACAGGAACACTCTACGACTCTATTAACGCCCTTGTAGATGATACAGACTACGAAGAGGTAAATTACCCTGAACTCACCACAGAAACGCTTAAAAAACGTCTTGCAGACCTTAATGCGCGTACGCCTTTCAACATCGAATACAATCCCTCGCTTGAAAATGTCATTAAAGGCTATTTAAAGCGTCATAAGCCCACCTTAGAGCGGCTAATGGGACTATCTGAATTTTATTTTCCGGGATTTGAAGAGACTTTTGATAAATACGATATGCCACTTGAACTCAAGTATCTGGCAATCGTAGAATCGGCTTTGCGTCCCAGAGCCAAATCGCGAGTAGGTGCTACCGGAATCTGGCAGTTTATGTTTAGCACTGGTAAATTATACGGTCTTGACATCAGTTCTTATGTAGATGAACGTATGGACCCCATAATGTCAACTGAAGCCGCAGCGCAATATCTTTCAAAACTATATGAGATTTTCGGAGATTGGGATCTGGCTCTGGCCTCTTACAATTCCGGTCCTGGTAATGTGAGCAAAGCAATACGCCGCAGCGGTGGCCGCACCAATTACTGGAACATCAGAAATCATCTACCTCGGGAAACAGCGGGATATGTTCCTGCTTTTCTGGCAACGATGTACATCTTCGAATACGCTGAAGAGCATGGTTATAAGCCTCAAAAGCCTGAAATCAATTATTTTGAGACGGATACCGTTCGTGTAAAGGAAATGCTTACCCTGCAACAGGTTTCTGCTTATACCGGTGTTTCGCTTGAAGAAATTCAGTTTTTAAACCCGGCGTATAAACTTGATATTATTCCCTATGTTTCTGATGAGGAATATTATCTGAGACTACCCGTTACGGCCCTTGGACCCTTCGTAAATAATGAAACCGAGATTTACGCTACCGCCAAGGAAGAATTAAAACGGGAAGAAGAAACACTGCCACAATATCTTGAAGTACCGTCAAGTGTTACATACAGAGTGCGCAGCGGTGATTATTTGGGTAAAATAGCCGAACGGTATGGGGTAGGGGTTTCTCAAATTAAACGCTGGAATAATCTGAGGTCAAATAATTTACGTATAGGTCAGCGCCTTATTTTATACCCTTCAAAACCGGTTGCTTTAACTGCAAAGCCAAGCTCAAATTCAGGCTCTTCAAAAAAGTATGTTGTTAAAAAAGGAGATAGTTTATGGACGATTGCGCGTAAATTTCCTGGAGTAAGTGCTGAGAACCTTAAAGTTTGGAACGATCTTAGTGGTACTAATTTGAAACCGGGAATGACCCTGGTTATCGCTAACTAACTTTAATTATTTTAAACGATGCGAAAAATTATTCTATTATTGACACTTATAGCTTTAGTAGCCTGCAATGATAAGCCTGAAGGTAAAGTACTTTCAGCCTCATCAGGAGCACTAAATGCTTTAACTGTTGTCATGCCAAATGATATGTGGGCAGGTCAAATAGGAGAGGCTGTACGCCAGAAACTAGCCGGCCCCGTACACGGTCTGCCTCAGGTAGAACCCATGTTTGAAATCAATCAAATGCCTTCTGAAGCTTTTACCGGCTTTATGCGCAAGCAGCGTACATTTCTTAAAATCGAGCAGTCCGATTCATCCGGGGTTTCTATTATTAAAGATGAATATGCGCGTCCACAAACCGGGATCATCGTAAAAGGCCCCTCAGAAGAAGCTATTATTAATCAAATAACACAGGATAGTGCTAAGATTGTTAATGCGGTTAAAAATGCTGAGTTTACTGAAAAAATTCGTCAAATAAGTCTGTCTTTAAAAGATGATGAACCGCTTACCGAAGCTTTTGGCATTACTATGAAGTTTCCCACGGCTTACCGTTATGCGAAAAAAGACAAAGATTTTTTCTGGATACGTAAAGACATTCCGCATGGCGATATGAACATTACCGTTTATGAGGTGCCTTACAATACGATAGACAGAGATTCAAATACCGTAGGCTCATTGATAAAAATGCGTGATTCTATAGGCGGAGACAATATAACCGTGAGTGAGGGGATGCGTTTTATTACTGAGGCGGCTTTCGCTCCTTATCTGGAAGAAGCCACGATAGATGGTAAACCCGCCTATCAAATGAAAGGGATGTGGGAAGTAAAAGGCCGTTATATGGCCGGTCCTTTCGTGAATTTTACGGTAGATGATAAAGAAAACAATCGTTATCTGGTGCTGGAAGGTTTTGTATTTAAGCCTTCAGCAAGTAAACGGGATAATTTATTTGAGTTAGAATCTATACTGCGATCAGTTAAATTTGTAGATAAGAAGAACTAAGAAATAGGTATAAACGAAAAAAGCGCTTGAATTTTCAAGCGCTTTTTTTATTTCAACATTTTAAAAAATCATTACGATTTTTTATCCTCTAGTTTTTCTTCAGATTTCTTGGGGCTGTCATCATCTCGCGATGCATCCTTAAACTCTTTGATACCACTTCCTAAGCCTCGCATCATTTCCGGTATTTTTTTACCTCCAAAAAGTAAGAGTACTATTACTACGATAAGCCCAATCTGCCAGGGACCCACCATGCCTAATATTATCGCTGGTATATTCATAATTCAAAATTTAGATGGTAAAGATAACAAGAATTAGCCAAAAAGCGTTGCAGTATGTAAAACTTTAGCAGTAGGCAAACGCCTTTTTAAATTTTATATTTGTTGGCGCATAAATGAACCGCAAACCTATTCGATATGCGATTAAAGCCCGTTTAAGCTATGGCCAAACCCAAAGAGCGCAGAAAACTAAAAAAGCGACTCCTGCACAAGTACAGGTTGTTGATTTTAAATGAAGATACTTTTGAGGAGCGTGTTTCCTTAAAACTAACCCGGCTCAATGTGTTTATTTTGGTGGGTTTTTCTATGATTATTCTTATCGCGCTTACAACCTTGCTCATCGCATATACACCCTTGCGTGAGTACATACCGGGATATTCTTCAGTAAAACTCAAACGTCAAGCCACTGCGTTAATGTTTGAGACCGATTCTTTAAAGCGACAGCTTGACATCAACAAACAATATCTTAACAGTATAAAAAAAGTGCTTACGGGTGATGTGGCTGAAGTAAATTTTAATAAAGATTCTATCGCTTTGAATGAGCCCAGAGATACTAACGGCCTGGAGTTTCGGGTTTCTAAGGAAGACAGTATTTTAAGGGAACAGGTAGCCAATGAAGACCGTTATAATTTGTTTGATCCGGCATCTTCAACGATGAGTTTTTCGCTTTTCCCACCCGTAAAAGGAAATATTACTGAAGGTTATGATGCAGACGAGCGGCATTACGCTGTAGATGTCGTGGTACCCAAAAATGAACCGGTAAAAGCTGTAGCAGACGGCACGGTAATTTTTTCAGAATGGACGGCAGACACGGGCTATGTACTTATCATTGAACACGGTAATAATTTAATTTCGGTTTATAAGCACAACGCTTCCCTAACCCAAAATCAGGGAGATCTGGTAAAGGCAGGTGAAGTCGTCGCAATTGCAGGTTCAACCGGCGAACTTTCTACAGGGCCCCATTTGCATTTTGAATTGTGGAACAATGGTTATCCTGTAGATCCTACAAACTATATCTCATTTGAGTAATGTCTATAAAATCACTTTCAGCTAAAATATTTGCCAAATACATTGTTTCCAAAACTAAAATGTGGAGCCGTAATCCAGGTGCTACCCAACAGCAGGTTTTTGAACATTTAATCAGCAAAGCCGAAAAAACACGTTTTGGTCAGGACCATAATTTTAAAGAGATAGATAGCTACGAGTCCTTTAAAAATCAGGTTCCAATTAGAGATTATGAGCAGCTAAAACCTTACGTAGAAGAGGTTGTTGCTGGTAAAAAAGACATTTTATGGCCCGGATTGCCTGAGTATTTTGCAAAAACTTCCGGAACGACATCCGGGGCCAAATACATTCCCATCACAGCTGAGTCTATGCCTATGCACGTTAATGCTGCCCGAGATGCAATTTTACATTATATCGAAGACACGGGTAACAGTGATTTTGTTGACGGAAAGATGATCTTTCTACAGGGAAGTCCAGAACTTCAAATCAAAAATGGCATTAAAACCGGGCGTCTGTCTGGTATTGTGGCGCATTACGTGCCCGGCTATTTACAACGTAATCGGATGCCTTCATGGGAAACCAACTGCATTGATGACTGGGAAACCAAAGTAGATGCTATCGTTGAAGAGACCCACGATAAAAATATGAGTGTAATCAGTGGGATTCCTTCCTGGGTACAGATGTATTTTGAACGCCTTAAAGCCAAGCGCAATTTGCCCGTAGGTG
>CEVK01008896.1_pt1 | contig 108861 bp, 67 predicted proteins | sample 531501 | NCBI WGS metagenome assembly CEVK01 (sample SAMEA2623794, study PRJEB7988) | marine metagenome | biome: marine biome (ENVO:00000447); feature: mesopelagic zone (ENVO:00000213); material: "saline water (ENVO:00002010), including plankton (ENVO:xxxxxxxx)" | depth 740 m | reverse complement strand
AAATAACTAAATAACTAAATAACTAAATAACTAAATAACTAAATAACCCTATTCTTCCATCTCGAGTTTACTGAGCTTCTTATAATTTCCATAAAGACGTCTCATTAAAATTCCGTAAAGCAATTTGTAGAAGAGCCAGATGACCACTGCGAAAGCTGCAATAGATCCAAAGAATACCAGAAATACCTGTACAGGTAAATGACGATTGCCATCATCGTCCAGCACATATAAATCCTGTAATGCAGGATCATAAAGCGCAGATGCTGTAAACACAACAATACCGATAACAAATACCATAATCAGGTTGTAGATCACATAAATGTTGACAGTGCGGCGCGTATTGAGGATTTTCTTCATCAGTTTGCGGGTATTGTCTGTGGTTCTTACTTCTTTGTAATTTTTATAGAAGCAATAGATAAATACGGCAAGAACCACATATTGCAGGAGGGTGATACCAATTTCAAATTCGTAAAGATGAATTTCTTTAAGGCTTTCGAGGGTTTTGGTGTTTACCGTTAAAAAGTTGAGTACCGTCCAGAGTACAAATTCAAAAATTGAAACATAAAGCAACCACTTCATCAAAGATGATGAGCGTTTGTGAATCATAGTATAGAGCGAGTCTGTGCTCACTACGGGTAGATCGGCTTCCTGCCGCTTCCAGTCCTGTTTTAAAAATTCAAGTTCATCCATCGGGTGCTACACATTTAATAAATCTTTTAATTTGGTTTTTACACGGTTCATTTTAACCCGCGCATTAACCTCACTTATTCCCAGTGTCTCAGATATCTCACTATAGGGTTTGTCTTCGAGGTATAGGAAGACTAAGGCTTTGTCAATATCGTTGAGTTGGCGTATTGCTGCATACATCAGTTTCAGTTGCTCTTCTACCGTATTATCATACTCGGTACTTGCGATTTTAAACATCACATTATCGTAGTCTGTAGTAGGTATACTCCGCTTTTTCTTACGGTACAGCGTTATGGCCGTGTTGAGCGCCACCCGATACATCCAGGTACTAAACTTGGCATCTCCTCTAAATTTAGGATAGGCCTTAAAAAGCTGTATGGTAATCTCCTGAAATAAATCGTTATGTGACTCCCGGTCGTGCGTATATAATCTGCAGATTTTATGCACGATGTTCTGGTTAGCCTCAAGCTGGGTTACAAATTGTTTTTCAAGTTGCGGATCCAAATTTGAATTGTTAGTTATGAAATTAGTATACCACGACTTAACATTGTTACACCTACTGCTAAAATATTGATAAAGATTAAGCCGTCTCTTGGCTGTGTCTTAACTTTACGGGAAACTAACTACTATGAATATCCCTGATTCTCAGAAGCCTCGCATCGTAATCATTGGTGGGGGATTTGGAGGAATGAACCTGATTAAGAAGCTGAAAAAGACCGATTATCAGGTTGTATTACTTGACAAGCGCAATTTCCACACCTTTCAACCCCTCTTATATCAGGTTTCTACCTCAGGACTTGAGCCCGAATCGATAGCCTACCCGCTGCGGAAAATTATTCGGAATCAAAAAAATATGCATTTCCGCATAGCGGAAGTAGAACGTATTGACACCAATCTTAAAAAAGTACGTACCGATATTGGAGATATCGCTTATGACTATCTGGTGATCGCAACCGGTACGCGTACCAATTTCTTCGGAAACAAAACCATTGAAGAAAATGCAGTTTGGATGAAGAGCCTTCCGCAAGCGCTCAACATTCGCAGCCTGATGTTTGAAAATCTTGAGAAAGCCAATCGTACCGAAGACCCTGTGAAGCGGAAAGAATTCTTAACCTTTGTTATCGCCGGCGCAGGCCCAACAGGGGTGGAGCTTAGTGGTGCAATAGCGGAACTCCGCTCTAATGTATTACAGGCCGATTATCCCGATATGGATACTTCTGAGATCGAAATACATTTGATTGAAGGCGCAAACCGCGTTTTACCACCTTTTAGCGAAAAATCGTCTGCCAAAGCTCAAAAGTTTTTAGAAGATATGGGCGTCACCATACATTTGGAAACTTTTGTGGCTAATTATGAAAACAACCGTGTGACCACAAAGGGAGATCTTACGCTTGATACCGCGACCTTTATCTGGTCTGCCGGGGTTACCGGTGCAGCGATCGAAGGTTTTGAATCCACCTCATTGTTGCCCAAACTCAACCGGTATAAGGTTGATGTGTACAACCGGGTAGCCGGGTTTGAAGATATTTTTGCCATTGGCGACATCGCCTTAATGGAAACCGAAGATTGGCCTAAAGGGCATCCACAGGTGGCGCAACCCGCCATTCAGCAAGGGAAAACCCTGGGTAAGAATTTTATCAATATGCAAAAAGGAAAAGACCTGGAAGCTTTTGAGTATTTTGATAAAGGTTCTATGGCTACTATTGGGCGTAATAAAGCCGTGGTAGATATCGGGAAACTGCAGTTTGGGGGCTTTTTTGCTTGGTTTATCTGGATGTTTATTCACCTGTGGTTTTTAGTTGGCTTTAGAAACCGAGTGGTTACCTTTTTTAACTGGACCTACAGTTACATCAATTACGACAAAGCAGCGCGCCTAATCGTTCGACCTTTTAAACAGAATAAAATTATAGCAGAAGAGGATTAATATGTTTGTTTGTCGGGCTGAGCTTGTCGAAGCCTCTACACTTTGTTCTAAATAAATAGTTTAGGAAACAGATTGTCAAAACGTATTACGTCAACCTGTCCGGAAGCGTCGGGAATGTCAGATTCTCACCTCATTTTAAACAAGTCTGATGCGATTCTGAAATAAATTCAGAATGGCGCTCTATGCCTACTCGTTTAACTAATCTACACCCTCTGTAAACTCCTGAATTTCTCCAAAGCGTGAACTTATGGGCGAAAAGAATTGCGTGACCATACTGGTGTGATTTTTATTCAGGATAATCAATTCCGCTTCGGGTTGGTATTCCTTCAGTTTTTGATAAAACAAATCGTTGTAATAATACAGCGAAGGGTAGGTTTTGGTGCCTAAAAACATCAGGATCGGCGGAGTCTTTTCGTCTAAATAATAAAAGGGAGATGCCTTTTTCCATTCCTCAGGATTTTTGGTCCAGGTCACATCATAATAATCTTCGCTGGTTGGCGGGTTTTCCTGAAGATATTCATACATATCCAGCCCGGCAGCATCGTTGAGAATGATTCCCTTAATGTAATCAGGGTTGTTGAGGTAGTTGGGGCTCATTGTAGCCAGCGCAACCAGATGTCCACCCGCAGAATGTCCCATTACAAAGATTCGGTCGGGCTTTCCTCCATATTGGGCGATATTTTCGTGCGTCCATTTTATGGCTTCGGCGATTTCCTGAGTCATCCCATCGTAATTTACGTAAGGACTCAGCGTATAACCGGGCACCACGGTCACATAATCCTTACGTGCAAAATTGCGACCTAGAACAGAGTAGGTCTCTTTATTGCCGCTGTTCCAATTACCCCCGTGCACAAAAATCAAAACATCGTGCGGATTGAGGGAGTCTTTAGGTTTAAAAATATTCAGTTTGGGTTTTTCGGCGGAAGCCGTGTAATCCCCCTTAATGTAGTTGATGTCTTCCTGTTTTACTGAAGCGCATCCGGTAATCAAAATCATCAGCAGGACCGAAAGGAATAAGTTGTAACGCATAAGTTTAGTTAAGTTGGCTGGTGCAATAACGCAGCAAATCAATCTTTATTTTCATATTTGGCGCGCATAACGGCCACAGATTCCCTGATGAGTTTTTCTAAAATCTGCAGATCAATATCTTCAAGTTTATTGATGTACAAACAGGAGGCCCCGGTTTTGTATTTCCCCAGTTGACTTAGTAAATCAGAAAAGCGTTCAAACCCCGGAATTATATAAACCGAAATATTCTGTTTGCGGGGTGCAAAGCCGGTCAAAAAGAAGTCGCCTTCACGGCCGCTGTTGTATTTATAGTGATAGCTTCCGTAACCGATAAGGCTTTCGCCCCATAAAACCGCAGGTTCGGGCATAAGGCGGTTAAACAGTTCAAAAAGCGTATAGGCATCTGCACGGCGTTTGTCGTGCTCCACAGCATCCAGGTATGCCTTAACCGATTGGGTTGTAGGTTGGTTTTTATTTTCAGCCATAGTTAGCAGTTTTTGTATTTATCGTGAAGACCTTTACCTTCAAGAATGAGTGGTGTAGCTTTTTCCAAACGGGATAAACGCGTTTTTTCTTGTTTGGTGCCGCCAATATGCTCGGCATATTCTTTTTGTCTTCCGGGGGTGAGCGCATTAAAAGCTTTTTGAAGCGACGGGTTTTTTGAAAAAGCAGCTTTTAATTCTACCGGAATTGAAACTTTTTTAACCGGTTTAGCTGCTTTGATGACTAATCCTTGCTTTTGGTTAGTTATGGCTTCCTGTAAATAAGCCTTTAAGATTTTGCTGTCAATCTCAGACTCCGACTCAAAGCGCATTTGCCTTAGGGCTTTGGTTTTACCTTCCTGTGCATTATGCAGTTTGTTTTCAGGATCTTTTAAAAGGGCTCCATTGAAAAACCAAACCCCAAAATGATTTTTAAATCGTGCGAGCCCTGCGACGTTTTTGCCGTCTAAGGTGTACACCGGAGCATTCCATTTAAAGCTTTCTACGAGTTCGGTTTCCTTAAAAACAGATCTAAGTTTTAAAAGAGCCTCCTTAAAGGGATGCTCCTGCTCGAAATAAGCCTCTATTTTATTGAAGTTGTTCATTTTTTAGATTATTGGAATAAGACAAAAAGCAGCTGAAAAATTTAACTATAAAATTAACTAAAAGTGATGTGTTAATCTTTAAAACGAATTGTTTTTCGCAGTACATTAGTACTATTAATACGAGAATATAATGGCACAAAACAAGTCTGCTAAAAAGGCTCCAGCAAAACAGGCAACCAAGCCTGCAGCTGTGAAACCAGCGAAGACTGCTTCTAAAAAGAAGTAATCTGAACGTATCTAAGGGCATCGAGGATGCAGCCGATATAAATTAAACGAAAGCCACTTAAAACGTGGCTTTTTTGATTCCCAATAATCCGGATTAAAATAATCCTTGGACTGCCTAATGATCGAAAGTTAAGTCAGAAGGATGTATTTCAAATTTTCGTGAGAATATTTATTCTACCTCAGGCAATGTAGCGCTTTTAATCGCTCCTAAAATTCCCAAAACCGAAAGCATAGCGATTACGCCTTCAACCGAAATAAGCGAAGCTAAAGCACTCAATCCTCCAGCGATAAGCAGTATAAAACCAATGAGCGTATTGCTCACCGCAACATAATCGGTACGGCGATTGCCTTCTGCCATATCTACAATGTAAGTTTTACGCCCAAGACGAACACCCTGATGCGCGATTCCTAAAACAAAAAAGGCGACAGGGTACAACCAGACCTGATCGTTAAGTGCCGGTAAAAATTGAATAATTCCAACAACAATTAATCCCAGACTGGCGGTGAGAATGGCAGAGTAGGTCATTACTTTTTTACTGGATTTATCTGCCATTTTCCCCCAAACCGGAGCACTTATAATCGAGGCGATTCCGTTTGCGATGATAAAAAGCCCGAGTAGGTAAGCCTCTTTCCCTGCATAACGCTGTGCGAGCAGAACATAATAGGGCGCGGTTAACGCTGAGCAGAGCAGCAGCGAACGCGTGATAACAAAATTGCGAAAGTGCTTGTCTTCCTTCAATAAACCCAGACGTTCCCAGGCTTCCTTGAGTCCGTTTTTGCCGCCCTCGGTTTCTCCCGGATATTCCTGGATGTTCGCGTAAATAAGTGCTGCGATAAGCCAGAGGCTGGCTGCAAAAAAGATGAGATAGCTGTAAAAATCAATGCCTACATCATCTTTAGATTTGTACAGAATAAAGAGTCCGGCTGCCAGTACCAGCGCACCACTTACCGAGGCGGTATAGCCTTTTAATCTGCCGCGTTTGGTCTTAGGTATGGTCTTGCCTAAAATGTCTTTAAAGGCAATGGAACACAGGCCACGGGAAAGACTAAAAGCAACCAGGCACAGGATTATAAGCCAGCCGGCGATACTTCCTTCAAAAGACAGCGCTACAAAACCGATTCCTGCAATCGCCAAAAATTGTAAAACTGAACCCAGCACCCAAACGTATTTGCGTACGGGACGCTTTCTGATGTAATGCGCGATAAACAATTGCGGCAGCATAGATCCCGATTCGCGAATGGGAACAATAAAACTGATGAGCATCACCGGAGCATTTACATAACTCATCACCCAGGTCAGTACCGTTTTTGGGTTGCTCAGCGTATCACCAAGCGAAGTCAGCATATTGCTGATTAAGATTAAAAAGTAATTTTTAGGAGTCTCCCGGCATGCATCGTCACCTATGGCTTTGCAGGTTCTGGCGTCTTCCTCATCGTTAAGGTAATCGTAGAGTTTTTCAAGTTCAGTAGGGTGGTGGGTACTCATGAAAATTTCAAAAAATAGATGACTTTATTCGTTTAAAAGCGGTTCTAAAACCGGCCATACATTTTCAGCCACAAGTTTATGCCCTTCTGCTGTGGGGTGAATGCCGTCGTTTTGATTGAGGCTGGCTATACCGCCCACATTTTCCAGTAAAAAGGGAACAAGCGTGATATTGTTTTTTTCGGCTAAATCGGGAAATAATTCTTTAAAATCCCTTGTATATTCGGTGCCCAGGTTGGGAGGTAATTGCATCCCAACCAATACAATTTTGGCATCGGAAGCTTCGGTTTTTACATGATCAATCATCCATTGCAGGTTCTCACGCGTTTCAGCAACTTGCACTCCGCGTAAGCCATCGTTTGCACCCAGTTCCAAAACAAAAATATCCACATCAGGCTCCAGTACCCATTCCAGTCGGTTCCTTCCGCCTGCGGTGGTTTCTCCACTCAATCCGGCATTGATTACGGTATAGTCGAGACCCAGACTGTCTATACGATCCTGAATTAAACCCGGGAAGGCATTATCGGGATCATCAAGTCCGTAACCGGCAGTTAGGCTATCGCCAAAAAATAAAATGGTTTTTGAAGTGCTATCGGTTTCGGTAGAAGCGGTTTCCTCAGTTTGGGATTTTTCAGTTTCGCCGGAAGACGCGTTTGAGTTGTCTTTACACGATTGCAGAGTCATTCCGCCTAAAAAACAACAAAAGATTAACAGGCTTAGCAGATGGAGTCTATTCTTTATCACAAGCATTTGTTTATTTTGCTGAAAAGCCAAAACTGCGGTTTGCGCTCAAAACCACGTATGCTATGACTTCCATATTAGAAATCTCAAATTTAGAAAAAAGCTATACCAGTGGCTCTAAAAAGCTAAAGGTACTTGAAGATATTAACTTTAGTATAACAGAAAATGAAACATTTGCCATCGTAGGACCTTCCGGAAGCGGGAAAACGACTTTACTCGGTTTGTGTGCGGGTTTGGATCGTCCCGATGGAGGTAGTGTCATCTTAAATGGTACTGAATTGAGCAGCCTTTCGGAAGATGAGCGTGCCGTGTTGCGCAACCGAGATGTGGGTTTTGTGTTTCAGGATTTTCAATTGCTGCCCACGCTTACCGCTTTGGAAAATGTGGCCGTTCCGCTGGAGCTACAAGGTGACAGGCAAGCCGCGAAAAAAGCAGAAGCCCTGCTTCAAAAGGTAGGTTTAGGCGATCGCGGCGATCATTATCCCACGCAACTTTCGGGAGGGGAGCAGCAACGGGTTGCTCTCGCGCGGGCATTTGCCAACGAACCCAAAATTTTATTTGCAGACGAACCTACCGGAAATCTGGATGCTGAAACCGGAGCTAAAGTGGTCGATTTGCTTTTTGAACTCAACAAAGAGCTGGGTACTACGCTGGTCCTGGTTACCCACGATATGGAACTGGCACGTAAAACCCAAAATATACTGACCATCAGGGGCGGTAAGATCGCAAATCTCACAAGCGCAGCGGTATGAGTAAAAGCAGGGGAATGACAGCAGGTGCGGCCTGGCTCTTTAAGATGGCCTGGCGTGATTTTAAGGCGAGTGCCGGGAAGTTGAGTTTGTTTATGGTTTCAATCGTGCTGGGTGTCGCGGCGATTGTTTCGATTCAGTCGTTTGGTGAAACCTTAAAAGATAACATCGCCCTGCAGTCGAAGGCTCTTATGGGTGCCGATTTTAAAATTGACAGCGATAATGCTCTGACTGAAGAAGCTTTGCAAATTGTAGATTCTTTAGGTGGCGCAGACGCGGAAGAGATTTCGTTTGCCTCGATGGCTTTATTTCCTAAAAACGGAGCAACCAAATTGCTCCAGGTACGTGGAATCACATCCGGTTTCCCATTTTATGGTGAAATCGAAACGCAGCCGGCAACTGCCGGAAGAAACTTTGGAAAACTTAACGGAGCCCTGGTTGATGCTACAGTAATGCTTCAGTTGGATATTGAAGTAGGGGACACGGTAAAACTGGGAGCAGTACGCCTTCCGGTGGTGGGCGAACTCAAAAATTTACCCGGTAGCAATGCGGTGTTTAGTGCCATTGCTCCGCCGGTGGTAATTCCCTATTCCTATGTTGAACAAACGGGTTTGGTGCAGTTGGGCAGCCGTATTGACTACGAATATTACTTCAAAGCCCCACAGGCTGATATGCAACTTCTTGAAGATACAATAGGCGACCGCCTGGATGCCGCAGAAGCTGATTTGGACACACATACTTCAACCAGCGACCGTTTGGGCAGGCGCTATGAGAACTTTGGTAAATTTCTAAACCTCGTAGGCTTTGTAGCTTTATTGCTAGGCTGTGTCGGTATTGCCAGTGCGACTACTATTTACATTAGGGAGAAATTGCGTTCGGTGGCGGTTCTTAAATGTCTTGGCGCTACGCGAAAGCAGGCCTTTTTAATTTATTTGATTCAGATTGCAGCCATTGGCTTGCTGGGCGGAATTTTGGGAACTGTCGCAGGGCTAGCTTTGCAACAAGTATTTCCGGTGTTGCTGGAAGGTTTACTGCCCGTAGATGTCCAGATCACCTGGTCTTTACCGGTAATCATACTGGGTATTTTTATCGGGATGTTTATGTCTGTGCTTTTTGCTCTGTATCCTTTGCTGAGTACGCTGTATGTTTCGCCTTTACAAACCCTTCGGTTTACTGAGGATGCCGGAAGTCAGTCAAGAAGTACCGCCATTTTGGTTTCGGTAATTATTCTGCTTTTTATCTTTTTATTTTCGTTGTGGTTACTGGGGGATTGGCGGTATGCCTTGGCTTTTCTCGGCGGCATTGTGGTTACCTTCAGTATTTTGGCAGGTATTGCCCGTCTTTTTATGCGCTTGTTGCGACGCTATTTTCCCAGCTCGTGGAGTTTTACCTCGCGTCAAAGTTTACGTAATTTATTCCGTCCCCGTAATCAAACGGTAGTTTTGGTGCTGGCGATTGGCGTGGGTTCGTTTTTGATAAGTACCCTGTATTTTACCAAAGATATGTTGCTGGCACAAGCCAATCTCGACAGCAGCGCGCAACAGGCCAATATGATTTTGCTCGATGTGCAGCGCGATCAGATGACCGATGTAGCCCAAACCTTGAAAGCAAATGACCTGAAACCTCTTGACGCCGTTCCTATTGTGACGATGAGGGTACACAGCATTAACGGACGTAATGTTGCCGACCTGAAAACCGATACAACTTCACAAACAAGCCGTTGGATTCTCAATCACGAATTTCGTACGACCTACCGTGACTCGCTGATTGGTTCCGAAAGTTTAAAGGAAGGCACTTTTACTCCGCGAATAGATGCAGGGACTGAACCCGTGCCCGTTTCGGTGAGTGATAATTTTGCAAAGGATGCCGTGGTGGCTATTGGCGACCGGGTTACGTTTAATGTGCAGGGACGGCTTTTAGAAACAACTATAGGCAGCATCCGTTTGGTGGACTGGAGCCGTCTGCAACTTAATTTTTCGGTGGTGTTTCCGGCCGGAGTGCTTGAGCAGGCGCCACAATTTGGTGTGATTACCACTCAGGTACCTAACTCTGAAGTTTCAGCATCGATTCAACCTATTTTGGTTGAAGAGTATCCCAATGTTTCCATTCTTGATTTGCGCCAAGTGCTTAATGTGATAGAAGGTTTACTGACCAAAATCAGTTACATCATCAACTTTATGGCGTTTTTCAGTATTCTGATAGGGATTATTGTGTTGCTTGGAGCCGTGAGAACCAGTAAATACCAACGCATTCGCGAAAGTGTTTTACTGCGAACAATGGGAGCGAAAAGCAAACAGATTTTACGCATTCAGGGGCTTGAGTACCTGTATCTGGGACTTTTAGGCAGTCTTTCGGGGATTTTGTTATCGCTAATAGGAAGTCTGCTGCTGGCCTATTTTGCATTTGACACGACTTTTATTCCAAGCTGGGTGCCGTTTGGTGTCTTGCTGCCGGGTATAACCGCGCTGGTTGTTGTTATAGGCCTTGCAAACAGCCGAAGCGTTATCAGAAGTTCGCCACTCGAGGTTTTACGGAAAGAGGCGCGTTAACTAGTTTGTATTTATCCTTTATCTTTTAGAATCGCGGCTTTGGCCTCTTCCATATAGTTTCGGCCAATGGTGTAGCGCTTGTTAGCGATTTCGACACTGTTTCCTTCAACGGTATCAACCCGGTTTATGTTTGCGGTATAAGAGCGGTGAATGCGTATAAACTGATTTGCCGGTAAATCTTCTGTAAAGCTGCTCAGCGTTTGGTGCACGACGTAATTACCTTTGGTTGTAATGATTTTGATGTAATCTTTTAGGCTTTCAACCAAAAGAATATCTGCAAAATAGACCTTCTTCATTTTCTTCTTGTCGATTTTGACGAAAATGCTGTCTTCATCGGCGGTTGCTGCCGATTTGGTGTGTTCTTTTGCCCGTGCCAGAGCTTTATTAGTCGCTTTAAGAAAGCGAGGAAACGATATGGGTTTAACCAGATAATCCAGGACCTCAAGTTCAAAACCTTCAACTGCATATTCCTCGTGAGCCGTGGTTAGAATTACCATTGGCCTGGTATCGAGACTTTTGAGGAAACTCAGCCCGTCGATCACCGGCATATTGATATCTAAAAACAGCAGGTCAACTTCATTTTTATGGATGAATTCCAGACTGTCAATGGCATTATCAAAGGTTTTTACGACTTCAATTCCTGTAAGTTGCGCTATATGATTTTTAATCACATTGATGGCCAGGGGTTCATCGTCAATGATTACACATCTCAGGTTCATGATAAATTTAGTTTTAAGTGTACGTGGTATTCACCATCGGCTTCAAAAATATCGAGGTGATATCCCTCAGGGCCGTAGCCCAAGTTAAGGCGTTTTAAGACATTCTCAATGCCAATACCGCCCGCTTTGTTGAGGTTGTTCTTTAATCCCTTTTGCGGCAGGGTGTTACTCATTTTAAAAATGAGCTGATTTTCTTCAATCTGAAGTTTGATGCTTATGTGCACCTTTCCGGTGTTTTTGCCGGCCCCGTGCTTAAATCCGTTTTCAATAAAATGAATGAGAAGCATGGGAGCAATTTTTTTTCCTTTAGGATTACCGGTGACTTCAAATTCTAAATCGAGTTTGTCAGTGTAGCGTATGCGCTCCAGATCGAGATAGTTTTGAATAAACTTAATCTCTTTAGACAGGGGTTGCCGGTTTTGCTTGGTTTCATACAGCAAATACCGCATCAGGTCTGAAAGTTTTAAAATAGTATCCGGCGTATTTTCAGACTTTTCAAGACTCAACGAGTAAATGTTATTGAGTGTATTGAAGAAAAAATGAGGCGAGATTTGAGATCGTAAAAAGCGCAGTTCGGTTTCTAATTGTGATTTGGCGAGGTTTGAAGCCAGCTGCCGCTCTCGCATCCAGTCTATGGTGATTTTAATGGCGGCCACAAATGAGATCACGTAGAGTTCGCCAAGCATCATCACCACTACATAATTAAGGTTTAAGCTAGTGGTTTCTTCAGGGCCTTCGGGCCACACGTTATTACTGATTAAAAAATAGGTGAGCTCATACTTAATGATTACCATCACCAGGATAGAGCAGAACAGACTTACTGCAAAAAGAATATATTTTCGTCTATAAATAAAAGTTGGGATCAATACGTAAATCGTAAAATACGTAAGCGTCATATGTATAGGAAACCCCAGTAAATTGGCCTTAAACGAGTATAAATAATCGTTGTAATAACTTCCCCATCTCAAAAAATTAAACAGGAAATAGCACAGCCAGAAAATAGCGTGATGGGTAGGGTTAATCTTATAACCCGTGGTGCTGTTAATTCTAAAGCTATTTTTAAATGTAGTCGTAAGAGGCATAAAGTGTAAGCGGACTTTTAGGCTGTTTAGCTTTTCAAAACTGTTGTTTGTCTAATAAAAGGTTAAAACCGCGATAATATATCACATATTTATTAAAAATCTTAACAGATGTTGCTCCCAAAGCTGAACCTTAACGTAAAAACGTATTCAAAAATTATTGCTTTAGGAATCTTTACTGCATTCTTTTCCTGTAAGAATGAAAAGTCAGAAGCGGTTACTCCTAAAGTTCAAAAAGACCTGAAACTCTCTGCTTATGTAGACCCTTTTATAGGGACCGGTGGCCACGGGCATACCTATCCCGGAGCGACCGTACCTTTTGGGATGGTCCAGGTTAGCCCTGATAATGGCCGAAACGGCTGGGACTGGTGTTCGGGCTATCACTACTCAGATTCTATTATTTCAGGGTTCAGCAATCTGCATTTAAGCGGTACAGGTATTGGCGATTTGGCTGATATCTTTTTTATGCCTGCGGCGAAAGAACTCGATTTGACCGGTACCTATGAAAACCCACAGGATCGCCCGTATGCTTCCTCCTTTTCCCATAAACGCGAAAGTGCAGAGCCGGGTTATTATATGGTTTATTTGCAGGAGCCGGAGATTAAAGTGGGACTGACGGCGACGCAGCGTACCGCATTCCAGAAATACAATTATGAGGGTGCCGGGGAAGCTTCGGTTGTTCTTGATCTGGGATTTGCCATCAATTGGGATGCGCCGGTAGAAACAGCTATCAATGTAGAAAATGAAACAACCATTAGTGGATACCGCCACAGTACCGGTTGGGCAAAAAATCAAAAAGTGTTTTTTGTAGCCGAATTTTCAAAGCCAATGTCGCGCTACAATTTGTTCCAAAATAAAACAAAAACCGAAGCGAAACAGGTAACAGGGAAGACCACGGCGGCCCAGTTCTTTTTTGATATAGACGGAAGCCGCGACGTGATCATAAAAATTGCAGTTTCTTCGGTGAGTGTGGCTAACGCTAAAGCCAACCTGGAAAGCGACCGGGATTTGGATTTTGAAACTGCCCGGGCTGAAGCTAAAAAAACCTGGGAACAACAACTCGAAAAAATAGTGGTGGAAACTCCGGTTGATTCGTTAAAAACCATTTTCTATTCCGCATTGTATCATACCCAGATCGCGCCGGTTACTTTTTCAGATGTAAACGGGGAATTCAGACTGGAAAATGATAGCATCGTAAAAGCTGATTATACAGCGTATTCTACCTTGTCCCTTTGGGATACCTTCCGTGCCGAAAATCCACTACTCACCTTATTAGAACCAGAAAAAGTAAGCGATATCATCAACTCGATGCTCGCTTATTATTCCGTACACAAAAGCCTGCCCATATGGACGCTTTATGGCAACGAGACCAACACCATGACCGGTAATCACGCCATTCCGGTAATTACCGAAGCCTATTTTAAAGGCATTACAAGTTTTGATGCTGAAAAGGCGTATGCTGCGATGAAAAATACCCAGATGCGTGATGAGCGCGGACTTCAATTTTTAAAGGAGTACGGGTATATTCCGTATGACAAAATAGACGAATCGGTCACTTTTACCCTGGAGTATGCATATAATGACTGGTGTGTGGCGCAAATGGCTAAAGCTTTAGGGCACGAGCAGGATTATGAATACTTCCTGAATCGCTCCAAATCGTATGAAAAGCTGTATGATCCCGAAACCGGATTTATGCGGGGCAAGTCGGCTGTGGGTAACTGGCACGAGCCTTTTGACCCTAAATTCAGTAGGCATCGTGAAAATACCGATTATACTGAGGGTAATGCCTGGCAGCACAGTTGGTTTGTGCTGCACGACACCGATAATTTTATAAAGCTCCACGGCGGAGAGGATGCATTTACCCAAATGCTGCAGCAGCTTTTTACCGAAAGTTCGGAGATTACCGGTGAGCACATTTCTAATGATATTTCGGGGCTTATTGGTCAGTATGCGCACGGTAATGAGCCGAGCCATCACATCGCTTACCTGTTTAATCGGGCGGGGAAACCCTGGCTTACCCAATATTGGGTTCATGAAATCCTAAAAACCCAGTACAATACCACTCCTAACGGCCTCAGCGGAAACGAAGATGCCGGCCAGATGTCTGCTTGGTATGTATGGAGCGCTATGGGATTGTATCCCTTTAATCCCGCTAGTGCAGCCTATGAGATCGGGAGTCCGGTTTTTGAGAAATCGGTGATTACACTTCCTGATGGCAAAAACTTTAGCATTATTGCAGAGGGCGTATCAGAGGCCAACTTCTATATTCAGTCGGCAACCTTAAATGGAAAACCTTTTAATCAAACCAGCATAACTCATGAACAAATCATGGCCGGGGGTGAACTGGCACTAACTATGGGGGACACCCCTGCCAAAAACTGGGGAGTTAAGCAGGCGGACTAGTATGGAGTTAATCGACGTTATAATTATTGCAGTTTACCTCTTGCTTACTATAGGCATCGGGATTTACGTGGCTAAAAAAGCTTCCAGGGGACTGGACTCCTATTTTTTGGGTGGAAAAAGTATCAAATGGTATTATTTGGGGCTGAGCAACGGCTCGGGAATGTTTGACGTTTCGGGTACCGCCTGGATGGTGGGCATCCTGTTTCTCTATGGGGTTAAGAGCTTTATGTTTATGTGGATCTGGCCCATTTTTAACCAGGTCTTTGTAATGATGTTCCTGGCGGTTTGGATACGACGTTCTAATGTCATGACCGGTTCAGAATGGATTTTATCCCGTTTCGGTGATGACCGTGCCGGTCGGGCTTCGCACCTTATTGTAGCGGTGTTTGCGGTGGTAGCTTCGGTAGGTTTTATCGCTTATTTTTTTGAAGGCGCCGGTAAGTTTATGACCGTGATCTTACCTTGGGATGCCAGTTTGGTCTTAGGGAATTTTACGCTGCTCAATGCCGAACAGGTGTATGCGTTAATCCTCATATTACTGACCACTATTTATACGATTAAAGGCGGAATGTTTTCGGTGGTTTCAACTGAAGTCTTACAATTTGGAATAATGGTACTGGCCGGAATTCTGGTCGCGGGCTATACATTTTTCACGTTTAGTGATACAGAAATTCAAACTTTAATTCCCGCAGAATGGAAGAACCTCGCTTTCGGTAGCGAACTTACCGGTTTTTGGGCGGGGGATTATGAGTTGTTCAACAACCTTATAGACACTCAGGGCTATAAAATGTTTGGTGCGTTTATCGGGATGAGTTTGTTTAAAGGTTTTTTTGCCAGTATCGCCGGGCCTACGCCCAGCTACGATATGCAGCGTATTTTATCTACCCGTACTGCAAAAGACGCTGCGTATATGAGTGGATTTACCAATTTGGTTTTGTTTATCCCACGATATTTGCTAATCGCCGCCATTGTAGTTTTGGGTCTGGTATACATTGCTCCCGAACTGGCTAAGGCTGGGGCGGTTACCGGTAATGATCTTGAGGTTATCCTTCCGCAGGTGATAAACAATCACGTACCTGTAGGAATCAAAGGGCTGCTGCTGGCCGGTTTGCTCGCTGCATTTATGTCTACCTTCTCCGCTTTTGTTAATGCAGGACCCGCTTACATTGTAAATGATATTTATAAAAAATATTTTAAACCGGTAGCCAGTGACAGGCATTACGTTAAGGCCAGTCACGTCGCTTCGTTTGCCGTGGTGACTTTGGGTGTGATTATGGGCTTTTTTGCCGACTCGATCAACTCCATCACCCTTTGGATCACCAGTTCGTTATACGGCGGTTATGTGGCGGCCAATTTTCTCAAGTGGATTTGGTGGCGTTTTAACGGTTGGGGATATTTCTGGGGAATGCTTAGCGGGCTGGTCGTGGCCACCTTACAGTATATGATAGATCAGGGAGCTTCTACCTATTTGGAAGGCAGCTTTTTATACTGGTATGCTCACGTACCTGCGATTTACCTGTTCCCGATAATTCTGGGCTTTTCACTCCTGGGATCATTTTTGGGAACCTATCTCACGCCTCCCACAGCAGCAGAAACCTTAAAAAGTTTTTATACTTCGGTTCATCCCTGGGGCTGGTGGAAACCGGTACGTGAAGCATTAGGGCCTTATGATGATCAAGAAAGGAATGCTGATTTTGGGCTTGATATGCTTAATTGTTTGATCGGGATTATCTGGCAATCGAGTATGATTGTACTGCCTATTTTTCTGGTGGTACGCGATTATGAAAAAACAGCCTGGAGCCTTTTAGTCTTTGGCATTACGACGCTGATTTTAAAATTTACCTGGCTTGACAAAGTCAAAAAACTAACGACCTAATTTAAAAGAAAAACCAGTTTATGAGTACAACCCCATTTCCGTGGCAGGATCGCCCTCAAGGCAACACCGATGTGATGTGGCGCTATGATGCCAATCCCATCATCGATCGCTATGCTATTCCTTCTTCCAACAGTATTTTCAACTCGGCAGTAGTGCCTTTTGAAGATGGATATGCCGGTGTTTTTCGCTGCGATAACAAAGCGGTACAGATGAATATTTTTGCGGGTTTCAGCAAAGACGGAATCAACTGGGACATCAACCACGAGCCCATCGTGTTTGGTGCGGGAAACACCGAAATGATCGAGTCTGATTATAAATATGATCCGCGGGTATGCTTTATTGAAGATCGCTACTGGATTACCTGGTGCAACGGCTATCACGGCCCAACCATCGGTATCGGGTACACCTTCGATTTTAAAGAATTTTTTCAGTGTGAGAATGCATTTCTGCCTTTTAACCGTAACGGGGTTTTACTTCCGCAGAAAATAGACGGAAAATTTGCAATGCTCAGCCGTCCCAGCGATAACGGGCATACGCCATTTGGTGATATTTACATCAGCTACAGCCCCGATATGAAATACTGGGGAGAGCACCGTTGTGTGATGAAAGTGACACCTTTTACTGATAGCGCGTGGCAGTGTACCAAAATCGGAGCCGGGCCTGTGCCTATCCTGACTGATGAAGGTTGGTTGCTTTTTTACCATGGCGTGATCAATACCTGCAACGGTTTTAGGTATTCGGTGGGTGCTGCAATTTTAGATAAAGACCGGCCAGATAAGGTGTTGTACCGCAGTCAGCCTTATTTGCTGGCACCGGCAGAATCCTACGAACTCGCGGGTGACGTGCCTAATGTGGTGTTTCCGTGCGCGACCCTACATTCGGTTAAGGAGGATAAGGTGACTTTGTATTACGGGGCGGCCGATACGGTGACGGCAATCGCTTTTGGTAAGCTGAGCGAAATAATCGAATTTGTAAAAACAAACAGTCTGTAAATGAACATTCATAAGGCCTTTCTTTTCCTCGTATGCGGTTTGACTTTTTCGGGCTACGCCCAAAACGTTCCACCACGCAGTTATGTGGCGCATCATATTGAAGCTCCGCTACTAATAGACGGCAAAGCCGATGAGCAGGTGTGGAAAGAAGCGGCTTTTTCGGAACCTTTTATAGATATCGAGGGCGAGAAAATTCCAAAGTATAAGACCCACGTAAAAATGCTTTGGGATGATCAAAATCTGTATTTCTATGCCGAACTCGAAGAACCGCATATCTGGGCGACATTAAAACAGCGGGATACGGTCATTTTTTACAACAACGACTTTGAGATTTTTATAGATCCCGACGGGGATACGCATAATTACTACGAGTTTGAGATGAACGCACTCAATACGGTGTGGGATTTACTTTTGGTAAAACCGTATCGGGAGTCGGCACCGGTGCTTGACAGCTGGGATATTCAGGACTTGCAAACCGCGGTCTCCATAAATGGAACATTAAATGACCCTTCAGATACCGATACAAGTTGGAGTGTGGAAATCGCCATGCCCTGGTCTGTGCTTGTTGAAGCCAGTGGGAGTAATGAATTGCCTGTAGATAATTTTTGGCGCATCAACTTTTCGCGGGTAAACTGGGATTTTGAGCTTGATGAAAATCGCTACAGTCGCGCTAAAGATGCTTCAGGTAAATACCTGCCCGAATATAACTGGGTATGGTCCCCGCAGGGGATAATCAATATGCACGAACCCGAGCATTGGGGCTATGTGTATTTCAGCTCAAATCCGGTTGGCGAGACCGAAGACTTCAGTATTCCTAGAGATGAAAAAATCCGTTGGAAACTATACGAATTGTACCGCAAGCAAAAAGCTTATTATGCGGCTCATAATTCCTGGGCAAAAGATTTGAACGATCTGGATGCCGAAAGTTTTCAGATTGAAGGCAAGACGTTAAAACCAAGAATGGATAATCACGAGATGGGTTGGACCATCTTTGTTGAAAGTCCGTTTACCGATGCAGTATACAGCATTCGAGAGGACGGCAAGTATTCAAAAATGAACTAAAAACCGGGCATACGCTCTAGTAACAGATAAATTATGAAACTAAAATTAATCTTTGGCTTGCTGCTGATTAGCGCAGCATTCACTTCGTGTGTAGATAACATTCACCCGGCCGGCAAAAAGGCTCAAACTGAAGAAACTCAGACTGAAACTTCATCCTTTAAGTTCTGGACCTGGATGACTGCAGATGCAAAACGTTCAGACGAATCGTATACGGTCGAGTTTAAAAAATACAGCGACAACGGTCTTGACGCGGTACTCATCAACACCAATGCCGATGCTGATTTGCTGGCGCGTTTAACGCCGTTGGCCACCGAGGAAGGTTTGGAAGTACACGCTTGGATGTTTACGATGAACCGTCCCGGAGATAGCGTCGCGCTACAACACCCCGAGTGGTATGCGGTAAGTAGAGAAGGGAATTCTACTTTTGATGACCGCCCTTATGTTGATTATTATCAGTTTTTATGTCCGACTCGTGAAGGATCGCGCAATCACGTTTTGAGTCTGGTAGATAAACTGAGCAAGGTAGAAGGGGTAAGCAGTTTTCACCTCGATTACATACGTTATCCCGATGTGTTTTTACCTATAGGTTTATTGCCAAAATATGATCTGGTACAGGACACGGAGTTGCCCGAATATGATTTTTGCTATTGCGATGCTTGCGTAGCTAAGTTTGAAGAAATACACCACAAAAATCCACGCGAGATGGAAAATCCTGCGATTGATATGGAGTGGAAGCAGTTTCGCCTCAATCAGATTAAAGCAGTGGTCGACGATGCGTACAAAGTAGCCCATAACAACGGAAAAATTTTAACCGGGGCTGTATTTCCCTATCCGGAGATGGCCGATCATATGGTGCGCCAACGCTGGGATAAGTGGGATATCGACGTGGTTTTGCCGATGATTTACCATAATTTTTATAACGAGGAAATCGACTGGATTGGCTTTGCGACAGGTCAGGGTGTAAAAGACCTGGAAGGTACCGGTACCGAGTTACACACCGGTATTTATGTACCCGAAATGTCAGCCGAAGACCTGGCAACAGCCATTCAATTAGCTAAAGATAATGGGGCGAAAGGTGCGGCTTTCTTTGATGGAAACGCCCTGACTGAGGAACAACTGGCAGTGATTAAGGCAGCAAACTAGAATCAGGTTTAACTTCGGGATATTGCTCTTCTATTTAACGTGCTCTTTGATGATAAAAACTGATTATAAATGGTTTCACCTTATGAATTGAAGTTTTACGTTATTTAGCTTCCCACAGTAGTTGTCTATCGAATGTTTTTTGGAAATCTTAAAAAAATTGGGAATTTCAACTTAGCAATAAATAATATGTACTACATATTTTATTATATTTGAAATTAAATTCGGTTTTTCCGGGAATTTGGAACGCTTACAAACGATAACAACCACTATGAAGCCAGGTTTACAAGATTCAGCATTAATTAAATACGAACCTGCGGGTAAATTTGAAGAAACTCGCTTTGAAAAGATTCACAACATCAGTTTTGCGCAGTCTACGCAGGCTTCAGCGATTGTAGCTCAGGAGATTGCAGATTTAATCCGCAGTAAAGAGACTGCCGGTGAAAAATGCGTATTGGGTCTGGCTACGGGTTCTTCACCTATTAATGTCTATGCCGAATTGGTGCGTATGCATCGCGAAGAAGGTTTGAGCTTTAAGAATGTGATCACCTTTAATCTGGATGAATACTGGCCGATGGATAAGTCTGACGTGCAGAGTTACCATTACTTTATGCACGAGCATTTATTCAACCACGTAGATATTCCTGCAGATCAGGTAAACATCCCTGATGGCACTGTAGATCAGGAAGAGATTAAACCCTTTTGTATTGCTTACGAAGCCAAGATTAAAGCCGCCGGCGGATTGGATTTTCAGCTTTTGGGAATCGGTCGCACCGGACATATTGGTTTTAATGAACCGGGTTCGCATTTCAACTCGGGTACCCGTATGATTACTTTGGATTACCTGACCCGCGCCGATGCTGCGGGATCGTTTAGAGGTCTCTCAAATGTGCCTAAAAAGGCGATCACAATGGGGATCAATACCGTTTTGAGCGCTAAGCGTATTGTGCTTTTAGGTTGGGGACAAAACAAAGCCGAAATTTTAAAGGAAACTATAGAAGGAGAGGTATCTTCAATCGTTCCGGCAACTTATTTGCAGGAACACGAAAACACCACTTTTGTGCTGGATGATGCAGCTGCATCAGAATTGACCCGGGTCAAAACACCCTGGTTGGTAGGCACCTGTGACTGGACGAAAGAATTGACTGCAAAGGCTGTTTTCTGGTTGTGTGAAAAAACCGGAAAAACCATTTTGAGCCTTACCGATAAAGATTATAACGACCACGGAATGTCAGATTTGCTGGCCTTGCAAGGTTCGGCATACAACCTGAACATTGAGATGTTCAACAAATTACAGCATACCATTACCGGCTGGCCGGGTGGTAAGCCGGGAGCTGATGATACGAAGCGCCCTGAGCGTGCAGAGCCTGCCAGAAAACGGGTAATTATCTTCAGTCCGCACCCCGACGATGATGTGATCTCGATGGGAGGTACCTTTGACCGACTTGTAGAACAGGGGCACGAAGTACATATCGCCTACCAGACTTCAGGAAACATCGCGGTTTCTGATACCGAAGCCTTAAAGTTCGCTGAAGTTTCCGCATTAATGGGTAATAACGACTGTGAGCGTTTCAGTAAAATCGCAGAACAAATAAAGAACAAACAACGCAACGAGGTTGATCCGCTTGAAGTGCGCCAGCTAAAAGGACTGATCAGACGCTGCGAATCTTTGGGTGCCACTCGTTTTGAAGGCGTTCCCGATGAGCAGGTACACTTTTTAGACCTTCCGTTTTACGAAACCGGAGGGATCAAGAAAAACCCAATGTCTCAGGAAGATGTAGCAATTGTTAACGAACTCATTTCGACCGTAAAACCGCATCAAATTTACGCTGCCGGGGATCTCGCCGATCCGCACGGTACCCATAAAGTATGCCTCAATATCATTTTTGAATCCCTGGCTCAGCTTAAGAGTGAGCCTTATATGAACGATTGCTGGGTGTGGTTATACCGTGGCGCGTGGCACGAGTTTGAAATGCACGAGATCGAAATGGCCGTGCCTATGAGTCCGGATCAGGTTTTAAAGAAGCGTCAGGCTATTTTTTACCATCAGTCGCAAAAAGACGGCGTGATGTTTCAGGGAGAAGATTTGAGAGAATTCTGGGTACGTGCAGAAGATCGAAACAAAGAAACTGCTCAAAAATACCGGGCACTGGGTCTTGCAGAATATGCCGCGATGGAAGCCTTTATGCGCTATCATTTCTAAAACTTAAATTATCTTTCGCTTTTCAATAGAAATCGGAATAGCAATAACAATAGTAATAGCAATACTAATAAATAAAGTATGGTAGCACTGGAAACCCTCGATTACGCCATTATCATCGGCTTTTTTGCAATCACCCTGATCATCGGTTTAATGGTTGCTAAAAAATCAGGTAAAAGTTCTGCCGAATACTTTTTATCGGGCCGAAATATGCCCTGGTGGCTTCTTGGGATTTCGATGGTCGCCACTACCTTTTCAACCGATACCCCAAACCTGGTAACCGATATTGTACGGAATCAGGGCGTGAGCGGTAACTGGGTCTGGTGGGCCTTTTTGATTACCGGTTTGCTAACGGTATTTGTCTATGCTAAGCTTTGGCGTAAGTCTGAAGTGACCACCGATATTGAGTTTTATGAATTGCGTTACGGCGGTAAGCCAGCCCGATTTTTACGCGGATTTAGAGCGGTATATCTGGGTGTGATTTTTAACGTACTTGCAATGAGCGCGGTGACTTTGGCAGCGATTAAAATCGGTCAGATTATGCTGGGCCTTACTCCGCTCGAAACCATAGGTTATGCCGGGTTGGTAACAGTTATATTCAGTACCGTTGGTGGATTTAAAGGCGTGGTGTATACCGATTTTATTCTGTTTTTCGCAGCGATGGCCGGGGGTATAGGAGCGGCCTGGTACTGCGTAAACCTGCCGGAAGTAGGCGGGATGAGCGGACTCATAAACCATACGGCTGTGATGGATAAGATCAACATAATGCCCGATTTTAACGATAAGGCAACCCTGATCACTTTGCTGATTATTCCGCTTGCGGTACAGTGGTGGAGCGCCTGGTATCCTGGTGCAGAACCCGGGGGTGGTGGGTATATTGCCCAGCGAATGCTGGCGGCTAAAGATGAGAATCACGCTATAGGCGCGACTTTTTTCTTTAATGCCCTGCATTATGCATTGCGTCCCTGGCCGTGGATTCTAGTAGCACTGTCCTCGCTGATTATTTACCCCGATATTGCCAGCATACACGAAGCTTTCCCCAATATTGTTGAAAGTAAACTGGGCGATGATCTGGCTTATTCGGCTATGCTAACCAAACTTCCTGCGGGTTTACTTGGGTTGGTCATGGCTTCGTTGATTGCGGCTTATATGTCAACGATCTCCACGCATTTAAACTGGGGGTCTTCGTATGTGGTTAATGACTTTTATGCACGTTATATAAAGCCTGAAGCTTCTCAAAAAGAACTGGTAAACGCCGGTCGTATTTCAACGGTTATGCTGATGCTGATTAGCTCGGCTTTAGCTTTGATACTCACTAACGCGTACCAATTGTTTAACATCATCCTGATGTTTGGAGCAGGTACCGGACTTATTTTTATTCTGCGCTGGTTCTGGTGGCGCATCAATGCGTGGAGTGAAATCTCAGCAATGTTTTCTTCGGGAATAATCTCGATCCTGTTCAATTTTACGTCACTTGGGGTGGTGCTTTTTGGTACTGCTGAAGCAGACGGAATATTACCTTTTTGGTCTACCTATCCTATGATTGTATTGCTGACCAGCATCGTTTGGCTGAGTGTCACCTTTTTAACTCCGCCTGAAACTGAACGCACGCTTTTTGACTTTTACAAACGCACACAGCCCGGTGGTCCCGGTTGGCAGCGTATTCTTGCAAAAGCACAGACACAGGGAAAAGATTTAATTACCAACACCCAAAAATGGTCTGTACCAGCCGGTATTTTGGCCACTTTGGTAGGTTGTGTCACCATATACGGTGCGCTTTTTAGCACCGGTTACTGGATTTATGGGTTCTATACCCAGGCTGGTATTTTAACCGTACTCACGCTGATTGCTACTTTAGTTCTGGTAAAACTATGGAAGCGTATTAGAACGCGTGTTTTTTGAGTTTTTAATTGTTTCTGGTGAAAAGGCGTTCCGTTGAGTCGGGGCGCTTTTTTTATTTTGTTTTTGAGGTTTTCAGTAAATTACTGAAAATAGGATTAGTTATATTTACCGGGTATCCCTTCAGATATTTACGTTTTCCACGCATGAAATTAAATTATCAACTTGACCATTCAGATTATTTGGCATATCAGCTTTATACGTCTTCCCGATCAAAGTCACATAAAAAGAAACGATTACGAAATAGAGTTTTACTTCCTATTTTTTTTCTGGGATTAGGTACTTTTACAGCAATTACCAGTGATGATTTAGTAGTGCTTTTTTCTTATGCTGGTATAGCGATACTTTGGTTCTTACTTTATCCATTGTACTCGGGATGGCTCTACAAAAATCACTTTAAAAAGCACGTTAAGGAGACTTATAAAAATCGAATCCATGTTCCTGTCGAGATTGTTTTTCAGGAAGATTTGATTGTCGCAAAAGATGCAACATCAGAAACCAAAATCAGCACCACGGAACTAAAAGAGCTAACTGAAACTTGTGAACATTTCTTTTTGAAATTAAGGACCGATACTTCTTTAGTTTTTCCGAAGCATTTCATTTCTAAGCCTACCGAGTTCAAAAATTATTTTAAAGATCAGGGTGTAAGCTATGTCAATGAATTGAATTGGCGCTGGAGCTGATGCGCTTCTTCTCGTTAAATAACTTTTGTATGAACGCAATTCGGAAACTATTCAAATATATTCTCTACCTGTTATTGATCCCTGTGGGATACCTGGCTGTTTCTCTGGTTTTGACAGCGATATCGGTTTCACGTGAGGCGAAAGATCAGACTGCGGATAAGCTGATCTATCTCAATACCAATGGTGTACATTTAGACATTGTTTTGCCCAGAGCGGCTATGACTGCAGATCTAAGCAAGAATTTGAATATGACTGAAGCAGATGCATATATGTCCTTTGGCTGGGGAGATGAAAACTTTTACATAAATACGCCAACCTGGGGTGACCTGACGTTTGCAAATGCTTTTAGAGCTTTATTTTTAGAAAGTACCACACTGATGCATCTAACCCGTTACCGGTACAAGCAGGATGACTGGGTAGAAGTGAAGCTGAGTGCGGAAGAATTACAAAAAATAAACACCTACTTAGTAAACAGCTTTAAACCGGATGCAGACGGAAATAAGGAGATTCTGAAGGATAAGGGCTATACTTCCCGTGATGATTTTTATAAGGCTAACGGAAGTTATTCCTGTTTTAAAACATGTAACAGTTGGGTAAATACGGGATTTAAAGAAAGCGGTTTAAAAGCCTGTTTATGGACGCCCTTTGATTTTGGATTGATGAATAAATACGATTAAATTTAAAAGCCACTTAATGTAAAGTTCCACTACAAATAATTTCTGACTATAGCTCACACGTCACTAAGCTACGCAGAGCCGTTATTCAGCGATTATTTTTCAGGTAAAGCCCTACTTCATTTAGGTTTAAGGAATAAATTAGTGGTATTTACACCCAAAGCTTGAATACCTGATACCATTTTATGCAAAAAGCTACACAAAAGACATCGTATTCCGGTTTTTCTAAGCGTATATGGCTGGCTCTGCATCTTATCGTATTTGGGATTTTTGCGCTTTGCGCACAAGATAAAATTCCGGCTGATGCCGCATATAAAAATCCAAATCTACCTATTGAGGAGCGTGTAGATGATCTTTTGACGCGTATGACTCCGGAAGAAAAAGTAGGTCAGCTTTCTACCTTATTGGGTTGGCCTATGTATACCAAGACCGAGAACGGGGTTGAAGCCAGCGAGGCTCTGAAAACCGCTGTAACTAATCAAAAAATCGGGGCGCTTTGGGGTACGTTGCGCGCCGATCCATGGACGCAAAAAACCTTACAAACGGGTCTTAATCCGGTGCTTGCGGCAGAGGCAACTAATGCCATTCAGAAAATTGCTGTTGAAGAAAGCCGCCTGGGTATTCCCTTGTTTTTAGCAGAAGAAGCTATGCATGGTCATATGGCTATTGGCACCACCGAATTCCCCGCTGCCATCGCTCAGGCAAGTACATTTAACCCGCAACTCATCGAAAAAATGGGAAGCGCCATTGCAACCGAATTACGGGCTCAGGGTGCACATATTGGGTATGGTCCTATACTGGACCTTGCTCGTGAGCCACGTTGGTCACGGGTTGAAGAGACATTTGGGGAAGATCCGTATTTGATTTCAGAAATGGGATTGGGTCTTATAAAAGGATTTCAGGGTGATGGAATAAACAATCCGGAACAGGTTATTTCGACTTTAAAACATTTTGCGGCTTACGGGGTTTCTGAAGGAGGACACAACGGGGGAGCAGTACACATAGGTGAGCGTGAATTGATGCAGGACTATATGTACCCGTTTAAAAAAGCGATTGACGCCGGGGCTTTATCGGTGATGACGGCTTACAGTTCGGTAGATGGTATTCCCAGTACAGCAAATAAAAAATTGCTCACCGGTCTGCTTCGAGAGCAATGGGGTTTTACGGGTTTTGTGGTTTCGGACCTGGGGAGTATTGAGGGTATTAAAAATGATCATCACGCGGCATCATCTCTTGAAGAAGCCGCTGCCATCGCGATGAATGCCGGTGTAGATGTTGATCTGGGTGGTAATGGTTTTGACGATGCCTTGCTGAAAGCTTTTCAGGATGGTGATGTTTCAGAGGAGCGATTAGACGAAGCAGTAGCACATGTGCTTCGTTTGAAGTTTAAAATGGGCCTTTTTGAAAATCCGTATGTTAATGAAAAGCTTCCGGCTAAAGTGGTACGCAACGCGCAACACATCGCCTTGGCGAAAGAAGTAGCCCTTGAAGGCATTACCCTCCTCAAAAATCAAGGGAATTTGCTTCCGCTTTCAAAAAACCTTAAAAAAATTGCAGTGATCGGTCCCAATGCAGATACGATGTACAATCAGTTAGGTGATTACACTGCGCCGCAGGATCCAGAATACATCATTACGCCGCTGGAAGGCATACGGGCAAAATGGCCCAATGCGCAAATTAGCTACGTAAAAGGGACCGCGATTCGCGATACGACTCAAACTGATATTCCGGCGGCGGTCAAGGCTGCTCAGGATGCTGAAGTTGCGATTGTCGTCCTGGGAGGCTCTAGCGCACGCGATTTTAAAACCGAATATCTGGAGACCGGTGCCGCGACGGTTTCTTCTAAAGATGACAACATTTTAAGCGATATGGAAAGCGGGGAAGGTTACGACCGCGCAAGCCTTGACCTGATGGGAAAACAGCTCGAACTGCTTCAAGCTGTTGAAGCGACAGGTACTCCTACAATATTAGTGTTGATCACCGGCAGACCTTTATTAATCAACTGGCCTGCCAAATACATTCCTGCAATCCTGGACGCGTGGTATCCCGGTTCTCAGGGTGGCCATGCCCTTGCAGACGTCTTAATTGGTGAGTATAATCCGGCGGGTCGTTTGCCCATCTCCATCCCGAGATCGGTAGGCCAAACGCCGGTTTATTACAACCATTGGTGGCCCAAACGCCGTGATTATGTCGAGGAATCGGCAAGTGCGCTCTATGCTTTTGGTCATGGGTTAAGCTACACTACATTTGACTATTCAGATTTAAAAATTTCGCAAAGCGGAACTGGTACAGACAAGCTTATAGAAGTTTCGGTAACTGTAAAAAATACAGGAGCTCAGGCGGGAGACGAGGTGGTGCAGTTATATCTGCGTGATGTAGTAAGCAGCGTGGTGACACCGGTAAAGCAATTACGTGGTTTTGAACGTATACATTTAGCCAAAGGCGAAAGCAAAACACTTAGGTTTACACTCACTCCGGAAGAACTTGCTCTTTATAATGCAGATATGGAACAGGTCACCGAAGCAGGAGAATTTGAGGTTCAGATTGGTGCTTCGTCCCGAGACATCAGGCTTAGCGGTACCCTGACACTCAATGAAACGATATATTTAAAAAACTAAATACGAATTTATGAAAACCCTTTTAACCCTAAATAGGTTTATACTTTGGACTGTGCTGTACGGCTCCCTAGCCGGCAGCATGGCCCTTTTTGCTCAGGGTGGTAATTTGCACGAGCAGTCTGAAATTTATGTGGCTCCTAAAGATCCTTTGGTTCAGGAAAAGCTTAAGGTATGGGGAAATCAAAAGTTTGGGATGCTCATTCACTGGGGCGTTTATGCTGTTCCCGGTATCATCGAGTCCTGGCAAATTTGCTCTGAACCCTGGTTAGAGCGACCCGAAGGGATTTCGTATAACGACTATAAAAAATGGTATTGGAATTTGAGTTCGGTCTTTAATCCGGTGAATTTTGATCCGGATCAGTGGGCAGAAGCTGCAGCAGACGCGGGGATGAGGTATGTGGTATTTACAACCAAGCATCATGACGGTTTCAATATGTTTGATACGCAGCAAACGGATTATAAAATCACCAACGGACCTTTTAAAAATCATCCAAAAGCCAATGTGGCTAAATATGTATTTGAGGCTTTTAGGGATAAGGATTTTATGATCGGGGCTTACTTTTCAAAACCCGATTGGCACAATCAGGACTTTTGGTGGGACAAATATGCTACGCCAGACCGTAATGTGAATTATGACATTAGAAAGTACCCGGAGAAATGGAAAAGCTTTCAGGATTTTACCTATAATCAGATTAGTGAGTTGATGCACGATTATGGGGCAATAGATATCCTTTGGTTAGACGGTGGTTGGGTAAGACCTCGTGAAACCGTAACCGATGAAGTACGCGCATGGGGAGCTCCTATTCCAGAATTCAGTCAGGAAATAAATATGCCCCGCATTGCCGAAATGGCTCGGGAGGCACAGCCGGGAATCATCTTTGCAGACCGTACCGTACACGGACCTTACGAAAACTACCAGACCCCGGAACGTAAAATTCCCGATACCAAGCTTGATCATCCATGGGAAACCTGTATGACCTTAGGAAACAACTGGGGTTATGTGCCCAATGATAATTTTAAAACTTCGGCTAAAGTGATTCACAGTTTGGTTGAAGTGGTTGCCAAAGGCGGAAATATGCTGCTGGGTGTTGGTCCACAACCGGATGGTTTGCTTCCTCCCGATGCGCTTCCCATTTTAGCAGAAATAGGAGATTGGTTAGAGCTGAATTCAGAAGCTATTTACGGTACCCACGCCCTGGATACCTATCAGGACGGCAATACCTGGTTTACCGCCAACGATAAAGAAACCTTTGCCATAACCTTGCTTGAAGAAGGTAAAGAAGTGCCCAAAAGCATCAGCTGGTCTGGTAACCTTCCGAAAAAAGGAAGTACGTTAAGATTGGTAAGTACTGGTCAAAAATTAAACTATACACTAAACGGAAATACGGTTAGCGTTCAGATTCCTTCAGAAATCCGCAAGAATGCCAGGGCAGCTTTGGCATTTTCGTTTAAAAATTAGAACATGAAAAACTTACATACACTTAGCCTTCTTTTTTTCGCAGCACTCAGTATGTCTTGCGAGCAGGAGAAAAATACCGAAGCACCGGCCCCTTATGGTCCCGTTCCTTCACAAGAACAGCTGGACTGGTATGATATGGAAATGAATGCCTTTATTCACTTTACCATAAACACGTTTACCGATAAGGAATGGGGTTATGGGGATGAATCTCCAGAGCTTTTTAATCCTACAAACCTTGATACCGACCAGTGGATGTCAACCCTAAAAGATGCCGGTTTTAGCGGTGCTATTTTGACTGCAAAACATCACGATGGTTTTGCGCTTTGGCCCTCAAAATACACCGAGCACGATATTGCTGCGAGTCCGTATAAAGACGGCAAAGGAGATCTGGTAAAAGAAGTTTCTCAATCGGCTAAGAAATACGGACTTGAATTTGGTGTATATCTTTCTCCCTGGGATCGCAATCGTGCGGACTATGGCGAGCCCTCGTATGTAGATTATTACCGCGATCAGGTTACCGAATTGTTTACGGGCTACGGGCCGGTTTTTGAAATGTGGTTTGATGGCGCTAACGGCGGTGATGGCTATTACGGAGGAGCTAACGAAGAACGAAAAATAGACCGGGAAACCTATTACAACTGGCCCAAGACGATCGCTATGGCCAAAGAAATTCAGCCTCAGGTTTTGTTTTTTAGCGATGCAGGTCCCGATTTACGCTGGGTAGGAAATGAGCGTGGTATAGGCGGGGAAACCCACTGGAATACCATTAGCACCGATACGCTTTATGCCGGTAAGTCTGATATTGGCGACATTCTGCAAACTGGTTCGCCAGATGGGAAAAACTGGGTGCCGGCAGAAGTAAATACCTCCATACGTCCGGGTTGGTTTTATCATGCTTCAGAAGATTCACTGGTGCGTACTCCGGAAAATTTATTTGAATTGTATTTAACTTCAGTAGGTCGTGGTTCAACCTTACTGCTCAATATTCCGCCAGATCGTCGCGGCTTATTTCACGAGAATGATGTAGCTGCCCTTCAAGGCTTTCGTAAGCTATTAGACAGTGTTTTTGCTGAAAATTTAGCTAAGAATGCCACTGCAGTAGCGAATACTTCACGAGGTGAAACCCCGGTTTATGCTGCAGATAAAGTTCTAGACGGCGATACCGAAACCTATTGGGCGACTAACGATGGAGTGACGACAGGAAGCATCGAACTGACGTGGGAAGCGCCCCAAAAATTAAATTATCTGGTACTTCAGGAATACATAAAATTGGGTCAGCGGGTTGCTGCATTTACGGTTTCGGTTTGGGAAGATGGTAAATGGAAAGAAGTTCAAAGTCAAACCACTATAGGTCATAAACGAATTTTAAAATTAAATGGGGTCGAAACCTCAAAATTAAAAGTGGAAATCACAGAGGCTTTGGCGTGTCCGTTGATATCAAACATAGAAGTATATTAAAATCTATTCAAATGAAACATTCGGTTATTTTAAGATTAAGCCTCGCACTTGTTTTGTTTTCGCTTTGCGGAAACCTGAGCGCTCAAAAGGGAGAACTTTCGGTAATTCCCATTCCTACGGAATATGAAATCGGTGAGGGACAGTTTGTGATTGATGAACATACCGTGTTGTATGCAGATCCCTCAGAAGCTGAAGTCACACATATTGCCGAAGGTTTTCAGCAACAATTGAGAATGGTAACCGGGATGCTGCTTCCGGTAATGCCATTAGAAGATTTTGAGGATCAGCAAAATACTGTGGTTTTTCAGCTTATGCCTTACGAGGAATTGGGCGCAGAAGGCTATCAACTTGAGGTCACTCCAGATCATATTTTAATACAGGCAAATAAGCCTGCCGGACTCTTTTACGCGGTGCAGACCCTCTATCAATTGCTTCCACCCGAAGTGGTAGAAAACGAGGTGGTGCGTGCTGTAAACTGGGTTGTTCCTGCAGTCAACATTACCGATGTTCCTGCCTATAAATGGCGTGGGTTACATCTGGATACCGGGCGGCATATTAGCTCTATAGATTTCATTAAAAAATATCTGGATCAGATGGCGGCGCATAAACTGAATACTTTTCACTGGCACCTAACCGAAGATCAGGGTTGGCGCCTACAAATCAATAAGTATCCATTGCTTACCGAAGTAGGTCCATACCGCGATTCTACTTTGGTGGGTCACTACGGAACCGGTAAATACGACGGCAAACGCTATGGGGGATATTATACCCAGGATGAGGCCCGGGAAATTGTTGCGTATGCTAAAGACCGCTACATCACAGTTATACCGGAAATTGAAATGCCTGGCCACGCGACTGCCGCAGTAGCATCTTATCCCCAATTAGGCAATACAGACAAGCCGGTTAAAACAGTAACCACCTGGGGAGTTTTTCCGGATATTTTTAATGTGGAAGAAAGCACTTTTGATTTTCTGGAGGATGTTTTGGTAGAAGTACTGGATATTTTTCCTTCTAAATACATTCACATTGGCGGCGACGAAGCACCAAAAGATCAATGGGAAGATTCAGAGCGCATTCAATTTAAAATAGATTCTCTGGGACTGAAAGACGAGCACGAGTTGCAGAGTTATTTCATTACCCGTATTGAAAAATTCCTGAATTCAAAAGGCCGTCAAATCATTGGTTGGGATGAAATTCTGGAAGGCGGTCTGGCTCCTAACGCAGCGGTAATGTCCTGGCGCGGGGAAGAAGGCGGAATTGCAGCAGCAAAAGATGCGCACTATGTGGTGATGTCACCGGGTTCGCATCTGTATTTTGATCACGGGCAGGGAGACCCGGATCAGGAACCTCTAAATATTGGAGGGTATCTGCCTTTAGAGAAAGTGTATTCGTATAAACCTACACCTGATGCTTTATCTGACGAAGAAGCTAAGTATATTATGGGCGCACAAGCCAATGTGTGGACTGAGTATTTGCCTAATTCAGATAGTCGCGAGTATATGGTTTTTCCACGTATTAGTGCTTTGGCTGAAGTGGTTTGGAGTGGAGAAGATCACAAAGACTGGGAAAGTTTTCAAAAGCGTATTCCGCAACAATTAAAACGCTATGAGCTGCAGGATATCAACTATTCCAGTACGATTTATAATGTGGAAATTCGGGCGAAATACGATGAGAAATCTAAAGTTTTTAATGTAGAATTATATCCGCAATGGGAAGGAACCGTTCACTATACGCTTGATGGGAGCACGCCAACAGTAGCTTCACATGTTTACGAAAAGCCCTTGAAGCTTAAAGCAGGAACCACGGTAAAAGCCGGCTTGTTTGCAGATTCTGAGTTGAAGGGAAGCATTACATCGGAAACGATGACAACTCCGCAACCCAAAAACTAATTTTATGACATCATCCTATTTGAAAGAGGCCTGTATTGAATCGCTTGAGCAGGCTTTGGCCGCCGAAGCTAAAGGAGCGGACCGCCTGGAGCTCTGTGCATATCTGGCTTTTGACGGGTTAACACCTGCGCCCGACCTGATCAAAAAAGTTATAGAGCAGGTGAAGATTCCGGTTCGGGTGATAATAAGACCGCGTAACGGGGATTTTAAGTACAACGAAGATGAAATCAACCATATGCAAAGCGGAATTGATTTATGTAAGAAGTTAGGTGCTGAAGGAGTAGTTTTTGGAGCCTTAAATCCGGATGATACGTTAAATCTGGAGGCAATCGAACAATTAACCAAAGCTGCAAAACCTTTAAAAGTCGTGATTCATAAGGCCATTGACCGTACTCCTGACCCGGTATTAGCTTTAGAACAAATTTTAGAGATTGAAGGTGTAGATACCGTACTTACTTCAGGAGGAAAGTCTAATGCCTTTGACGGGGCAGAAACCTTGAAGGCGATGCTGGAACTGGCAGCTGATAAGCTTGAGATTATGCCAGCGGGTAAAATAACCCAGTTTAATCTTCAGGAGCTTCATACGAAACTGGGAGCAAAGGCCTATCACGGAAGCCGTATTGTAGGCGAATTGAGTTAATATTTATGCACAAAATTTTACCCAATTTGATAGTTCTGATTCTGGTCAATTGCTGGGTAAACGCTCAAACCCCTCAGGTTGAGGTGTTAGTTGACACCTTTATTTTTAAAAAAGCTCCTTTTAAACAATGTCATGCTTCGACTCTGGTTGAGACCACCAAAGGAGATATTCTTGCTGCCTGGTTTGGTGGGGAATACGAGCGACATCCTCAGGTGGCTATTTATACAAGCCGGTTGACTCCTTTCGGTTGGTCAGCCCCAGAGCAAGTGGCCGACGGTCAGACTGCCATCAACAGCATAAGCTATCCTACCTGGAACCCGGTTTTATTCAATAATGCAGAAGATGAGCTGATGCTTTTTTATAAAGAAGGTCCGTCGCCATCAACCTGGTGGGGAATGCTGAAAATTTCAGATGATGACGGCAAATCCTGGTCTGATGCTAAAAGACTGCCTGATGGAATCATTGGTCCGGTCAAGAATAAACCCATTAGGTTGAAGTCTGGAGTCATTGTGAGTCCGTCGAGTATTGAAAGCCAGGGAGGTGAAGTATGGAAATCGCATATGGAGCTTTCAAATGACGAGGGGCATACCTGGGAAAAAGTAGACATACCTTCTGGTGATGGCATTAAAGTTATTCAGCCCACAATTCTTCAATTAGGTGATGGAACGTTAAAGGCATTATTGCGCAGCGATCAGAATTATTTGATGGAAAGCACCAGCAGCGATTCTGGAAAAACCTGGTCTGAAACTGTAAAAAGCAAGGTACTTAATCCCAACAGCGGGGTAGATGCAGTGACTTTAAACAATGGAAGCTTTCTTTTGGTTTACAATCCAACTGAAGCCGGCGCAGACTGGGCAGACGGCCGAAATAAACTCAATCTGGCTTATAGTGAAGACGGTGAAAATTGGGAAGATATTTTAAAGCTTGAAGGTGAGCCGGAAGGTGAGTTTAGTTATCCTGCGATTATTCAGGATTCTCAGGGACTTGTGCATATTTCCTATACTCACAATCGAAACACAATCAAGTATCTAAAGCTTCGTCTCAGCAAATAAACGTTCTGCATTTTCCGCAGAAATCGTTAGTAAAGCCTCTAATATCGCCCTCTCCGTTAATTATTGAAATCTTTGAACCAGTCAAATTTGAATTCCTCAGTTTCAAACAAAATTTTATAGGCTTTAATTAATGAAATCGATCAAAATGAGTGAATTTATCAACATTTAGGGGTTGATACCTGTTATTCGTCAAGTGCTTAAGGTTGTCTACATGAGATATTTTGTTGCTTAACTTCTGAGAGGTGTTATCTGTCGAAATTGTTTCTTTTAACATGAATTTATAAACATCTTTAAGAAAGAATTAAGCTTTCTCTAACAAAAGCATAATCTAATCTAAACCAATATTCTATGAAAACATATTACGTGTCAAATGCTGAAACCCTGCTAATAAAGGGGTTTAACTAAGTTCTAAAGATTTTAACAGCAGGGCTTTGTTTCAAATGCTTAACACTTCTGCTGTTATTTTTAAATGCAAACAATCTCTTAACAATTAAATCATCTAAAACTATCAAAAATGAAGTTGAAAACTATATACCTCTTGGTTTTTGGTCTTTTGAGTTTCTCCGGAATTCTGGCCCAGACCATAACAGGTACAGTTACCGATTCTTCGGGAAACCCTGTGCCGGGAGTAAATGTTATTGAAAAAGGAACTTCTAATGGAACGTCAACCGATTTTGACGGTAAATACTCCATTGATGTTTCAAATGCTAATGCGATTCTTGAATTCTCTGCTCTGGGCTTTGTTACTGCAGAGCGTCCTGCTTCTTCAGGATCAGTCATCAACGTAGCAATGGAAGAAAGTACCGAAGAGCTCAATGCCGTAGTGGTGACAGCTTTAGGTATTAAAAAGGAACAGAAAGCTTTGGGTTATTCGCTTACGGAAGTAAGTGGTGAGGCCGTTGCCGAAGTACCTCAGGTAAATGCAATAAATGCTCTTCAAGGTAAAATAGCGGGTGTAAATATTACTGGTGCAGCTACCGGACCGGCAGGTACCAGTAAAGTGGTAATACGGGGTGTGTCATCTTTGAGTGGTACTTCTCAGCCTTTATATATTGTAGATGGAATTCCTATTAACAACCAAAACCTTGGATCTGCCAGTAGATGGGGCGGTTCAGATTTTGGTGATGGTATTTCTGGTGTAAACCCGGATGATATTGAAAGTATAAGCGTACTTAAAGGAGGCGCTGCTGCCGCACTTTATGGTTCACGGGCCTCTGCCGGTGTTATTGTGATTACTACAAAATCCGGTAAAGGCCAAAAAGGGCTAGGCATTGATATTTCAAGCTCTTACCAGTTAGAAACTGTAATGACTGATCTTTATGAGTTTCAAACGGCATACGGGCAGGGCATTAACGGTGTAGCTCCTGCAACTCAGCAGGAAGCCTTAGATGCAGGAATGCAGTCATGGGGAGCCAGATTGGGTAGCGTATCTTCTGCGGTGCAGTTTGATGGGGTAAGCCGTCCTTATACCTATACTGGTGATAACATAGATAAGTATTACGAGACGGGTACTACCGCGATTAATACGGTTGCCATCAGTCAGGCCGGCGAAAATTACAATTTACGTTTTTCGGCTACTGATTTGTCTAACGATGACATAACCCCTAATGCAGGTTTAAACAGAAAGACTTTTTCATTAAATGCCGGAGCTGTTCTTGCAGATAAACTTACCTTGAATGTAAGCGGAAAATACATTATTGAAGAAGTAAACAACAGACCACGAACTTCAGACTCACCCGGTAACGGAAACTTTACAGTTGCACTTTCACCTCCTAACATTGACATAAATAATTATAAACCTGGTTTTAATGAAGATGGAACAGAGTTCTTAATTTCTTCGAACCAATATCATCAGAACCCTTATTGGACTGCTTATAGATTTAGCAATGAAAGCGATAAAAATAGATTTATAGGTTCAACCACGCTTAAATATCAATTTACAGATGAGTTGTACCTTTTGGGCAGGACAGGTATAGATCAATTTACTGCTCGTATAACTTCAGTTGAGCCATACGGTACAGCCTATAAACCAAGAGGAGGTATGCAGGAGCAAACCTTTAACGTTAAAACCGTTGATGCCGATGTGATTTTAGGTTTTGATAAGCAAATTACCGATGATATTGCGACTTCAACTTTGGTGGGTGCCAACTCCAACTACGTAAAAAATGAATTTATTAATTTAATTGGAAATGACTTTGTTATTCCGTCACTGGTAAATATTGAGAATGTAGCCAATAGAAATTACAATTATCAATTGAGCCGCGTTAAGAGAAACGGTGTTTATTTTTCATCAGAGTTTTCATTTAGAAATTACCTGTATGTAACCGTAACCGGAAGAAATGACTGGTTCTCAACCCTTTCAAAAGAGGGTAAAACCGCACCAAATAACTATTTCTATCCTTCTGTAAATTCAAGTTTTGTGTTCTCAGATGCTTTTGAGATGCCCGAGTGGATAAGCTTTGGTAAGTTAAGAGCGGGTTATTCTGATGTAGGTGGGGGTGCTAATGATCCATATCAACTGGCTTTGACTTATGCCATTACTGATACGTATACCGCCACCGGACCAACTGTTTCTTTAGGTAGTATCAACAACTCTTCGTTACCTAATGAAAATCTGGAGCCATTTTCTAAGAAAGAGTACGAAATAGGTCTTGACCTGCGCTTATTCAAGAGTCGCTTAAATCTTGATTTAACTTACTACTCAAACAAGACTGAGAATGATATTGTAAATATTAATACCTCAACAGCGTCCGGTTACAGCAGTGCCAGTATAAATATTGGAGAGCTTCAAAACAGAGGTGTGGAAGTATTACTAAGCGGCAGCCCGGTTAAAAACACAGATTTTGAATGGAATGTGAGTTACAATCTTACTTACAACAAAAACGAAGTTACCAAGACTGATAATGATGGTAACCCTATTTTTCCAGGTGACGCGGCTTATGGAGTTAACTCACAATCGGGATTCCTGGTAGGATATCCTGCAGCTACGATTTACGGAACCACCTTTGTTCGCGATGACGCCGGAAATATTCAATACGAAAGTAATGGAGCTCCTACTATAGGTCCAAATGCCGTAATTGGTCAGGGTGTCGCGCCTTGGACAATGGGTATCACAAACACTTTCAATTACAAGAATTTTGAGTTTTCTTTCCTGATTGATGGTAAGTTTGGTGGTGATATATTCTCAGGAACCAGCGCTTTCGCTAATTTTTACGGAGCTAGTAACAATACGCTGGTAGGACGAGAAAACGGTTTGACCGTCACAGGAGTGAATGCTGCAGGTAATGATTTCTCTACTACTATTTCTCCTGAAAATCTGAGTACATACTACCAAAGATTGTATGATATAGCCGAAGCGAACGTTCAGGATGCAGATTTTATAAAGTTGAGACAGCTTAGTCTGGGCTATTCGTTACCTACAAGTTTACTGGAGAATACATTTATAAGAAGTGCACGGGTTTCTTTCATAGGTCGAAATTTATTCTTCCTGATGAGAAATACCGAAAATATAGATCCGGAATCTGCTTACAACAATACGTTTGCAAATGGTATTGAGCGTTTTGGACTGCCGTCCACAAGAAGTTACGGACTAAGTGTTGATGTAAAGTTTTAAAAAAAGAGACATGAAAAATATTTTAATAAAAACGACGATACTACTTCTCGTATTAATTGCAGGAGTTTCGTGCGACAAAGGTTTTGACGAGCTTAACGTTGATCCGACCAAATCAAGTGAACTCGATCTTCAGTATAAGTTTCCAAAGGCAATTTTATATGCGTCAGGACAGCGCTATGAGTCCTGGAGGGGGAACTTAATTTACTGCTCAACCATGATTCAGCACCTTGCCAATACTCAGGGGTACTGGAGTGGTGATAAGTATTTTTACAATGCAGCTTATTCTTCGGCATATTGGGATTCGCAATATCCCCAGACCATTAAGTCGATTGAGGACATGAAGTTTCAGCTGGAATCAGAAGAACTAACCGCTTCTCCGGAGTACGCTATGGTGAGAATATTACGTGTTTTTGCATATAGCAGAATTACCGATTTATATGGAGATGTTCCTTATTCTGAAGCGGGAAAGGCCTTTATAGAAGGGCAGACCAGACCGATTTATGATAAGCAGGAAGACATTTATGCAGATATGCTTAAAGAACTGGAAGAGGCTACAACTGCACTGAGCAGCGGAACTTCAAGTTTAGGTACTGCAGATATTATTTACAACGGCGATCTGTCTAAGTGGAAGAAATGGGGGAACTCATTAATGCTACGATTGGCTCTGCGCATGGTTAAGGTTGATCCCGCTGCCGCTCAGGAGTGGGCTGGTAAAGCAATCTCCGGCGGTGTGATGGAATCTAATGATGATATTGCCTTTATCACACATGAAACAGGTGGTAATGGAATCATTAGAAACGGGAATGGTGAAGTGTTTACAGCAGACCGCTCTGCACGTATCAGCAAAACGTTCCTTGATATGCTTGAAGATCGCGATGATCCAAGAATACGGGTATATGCTGCACTTCCTCCAGATAATGGAGTGGTTGATGATAATCCTGCCAATCAAAAAGGGCTGCCTAATGGTCTTGATGCGACTTCAATTCAAAGTTACAGTGGTGGCGATGACCTGAGCACCTACTCAGAACCTAATTCAAAATTTCTAATGAGTGAAGGAGCGCCAATGTTTTGGCAAACCTATGCTGAGGTAGAGTTTATGCTTGCTGAAGCTGCCGTAAGGTGGGGGCTTGCCGGTGGAGCTACCGCAGCGGAAACACATTATGAAGACGAAGTGACTGCCGCGATGAAATATTTGGCAATGTATGATCCCGGAGCTGCTATTTCTGATGCTGAGATATCAGACTATCTGGACGCAAATCCCTATGACGCGGGTAACGCCTTAGAACAGATTAATACACAGTATTACCTGGCTATTTTCTTAAACGAATATGAAGCCTACGCAAACTGGAGACGTACCGGAATACCGGCACTTACTCCGGTTAATTACGATGGTAACGCAACAGGAGGTACCATTCCGCGTCGTCTGGTTTATCCAACTAATGAGGCGGTTCTCAATGCTGAGAATTACAATGCCGTGATTTCAGATCAGGGACCTGATTTGCTTACCACACGTATGTGGTGGGATACTGAATAAACTTATTCTTTTGATCTAGCCATAAAAAAGGGAGAGGAAACTCTCCCTTTTTTGTCTATTTTTAAAATCTACAGATGCTTGTTATGAACCGATTTTGTATCCTCAGCTTCTACTGTATAGCTTTGAATTTTATGGGTATTTATGCGCAGGCACAAACTCAAAGAGGGCCGCAACAACTATTTACCTTACTTGAATCTTCACAAACGGGTATCCATTTTAATAACCGTTTAGATGAAAACACAGAGCGCAATATTTTGCTTTACGATAATTTTTACGGTGGGGCAGGAGTAGGTATTGGTGATTTTAATCAGGATGGATTGGAGGATATTTATTTTGCAGGAAATCTGGTAGATGGTAAACTGTATCTCAATACAGGAAATTTGGTTTTTGAAGATGTTTCCGCAAGTTCTGGTCTGGTAAACGATGGTGGCTGGACCACAGGCGTTACGGTGGCAGATGTCAATAACGACGGCTGGCCAGATATTTACCTGAGTAGGGAATTGTATGATGAGAAGCCAGATCTACGACGTAATTTATTGTACATAAACAACGGCGATGCGACTTTCACAGAATCGGCTGAGCAATATGGTGTGGCTGATCAGCAACGCACAAGGCACGCTTCCTTTTTTGACTACAATAAAGATGGTTTTTTAGATCTGATTTTACTTACCCAACCACCCAACCCGGGAAGCTATTCCAAATATGCTGGCGCCAACTTGTTAAGACCTGAATATCACATCAAGCTCTATAAAAATCGAGGCGGAAATTCTTTCGTGGAAGTTTCTTCTTTAGCAGGCGTAGCCCGGTCAGGCTATCCAAATGCCGTTTCGACCAGTGACTTTAACAATGACGGCTGGACCGATTTTTATATTGCAAATGATTTCGATGCGCCAGACTTTCTTTTTATAAACAATCAGGACGGAACCTTTACCAATATCATTGACGAAGCCATGAATCATATCTCCTTTTACAGTATGGGGGTTGATGTGGCAGACATCAACAATGATGGCGAACTCGACATTTTCACCGTTGATATGGCGGCCGAAGACAATTACCGCTCTAAAGCCAATATGAGTGGAATGAACCCGGATGCATTTTGGAAGGTGGTTGACGATGGCGGGCACTATCAGTATATGTATAATACGTTTCAACTTGCTAATGGAAACGGAACCTACAGCGACGCTGCGCAACTTTTTGGAATGGCAAAAACCGACTGGAGCTGGAGTAATCTTATTGCAGATTTTGACAATGACGGCTTAAAAGATACCTACATCTCAAATGGGCTTTTACGTGATATCAGAAACACCGATGCAGATAAAAAAGTAGCTAAATATGTAGCCGAAGCTTTGCAGAATTATGCAGTAGAACATCCTAATGATGATTCTGAAGTTAGTGTTTGGGACGTTGTAGAACTTGATCATATTTTAGAACTCATTCCGTCTCAACCTTTGAAAAATTATGCTTTTAAAAACAAAGGAGATCTTGAGTTTGATAAAGTAACGGAAGAATGGGGTCTTGATCAGGAATCTTTTTCAAATGGTGCGGCCTACGCTGATCTGGATAACGACGGGGATCTGGACCTTGTTGTAAATAACATCAATGCAGAAGCTTTTATTTATCAAAATAATGCCGAGCATTTAGCAAATTCAAATTACTTCCGAGTAAAGCTTACAAGTAAGGATCATAAGCCGGTTTTGGGCTCACGAATTCGGGCTTATAATGCGGGCAATGCTCAATTGGTTGAAACTACCAATGTGAGAGGGATCTACAGTACCAGCGAACAAACCGCTCATTTTGGTTTAGGGGCTGGTACAAAACTAGATAGTCTTGTGGTCATTTGGCCCAACAGCAAAAAAACAATACTTCAAAACGTTCCCGGCAACCAGGAATTGACTTTGGTGATGGAAGATGCAGAAGAGATTGTAGAACCAGTTGTAAATAAAAATGAATCAGTATTGTTTGAAGAAACCGAAGCTACGCCGGTACAACTGGTTCATATTGAAAATGAATACGATGACTACTCCAATCAGGTTTTGTTGCCTCATAAAATGTCCCAATTTGGGCCGGCACTGGCCAAAGGAGATGTAAATAATGACGGGCTGGAAGACTTATATTTTGGAGGTGCCAGCGGCTATGCACCCCAACTTCTCGTTCAGGATCAATCCGGAACGTTCACAGCAACAAACACCGATTTCTGGGATAAAGAAAACGCTTTTGAAGATGTGGATGCCCTATTTTTTGACGTAGATGGCGATGGCTTTCAGGATTTGTATGTGGTAAGCGGCGGCAATGAATATCCTGTAAACGATTTTCATTACGTAGATCGAATTTATCTGAATGACGGAAAAGGAAATTTTAAAAAAGGAGCTATTCAGAATATTGGTAGAGACAGCGGTTCTGCTGTAAAAGCTATGGATTACGATAATGATGGGGACATTGACCTGTTTGTGGGAGGCAGACACTGGCCACATCAGTACCCTATGCCCGCCAGCAGTATGTTGCTGGTAAATGAGAACGGGCGTCTGATTAACAAAACCAAAGAATTGGCACCCGAATTGGAAAATATTGGAATGATAACCGATGCCCTTTGGGAAGATATAGACGGGGATGATGATTTCGATTTAATTCTGGTAGGGGAGTGGATGCCTGTTACCGTCTTTGTAAACAACGACGGAGTATTAGAAAAACAAGCTGTTGCAGATCTGGAGCATACAACCGGATGGTGGTACGCAATAGAAAAAGGAGATTTTGATCAGGATGGAGATATGGATTTTATTGCCGGAAACATGGGTTTAAATTATAAATACCAGACAACTCCTGATGAGCCTTTCGATATTTATTACAATGATTTTGACGGGAATGGTTCGTACGATATTGTTTTGGGATATCACGATGAGGATAAGCATTTTCCGCTTAGAGGTTTCTCATGCTCGTCTCAACAGATTCCTGGGCTCAAGGCCGAAATAAAGCAGTATGATATATTTGCTTCTTTAGAGCTTGACGATATCTATGGGGAGAAAAAACTTGATAAGTCCCTGCATTACGTAGCAGATACCTTTGCTTCGGTATACATTGAAAATAAGGGAGCCGGAAATTTTGAAGTACATCCCTTACCCAGAATCGCTCAGTTGTCGAGCATCAACGATATTTTAGTTAAAGATTTTAATGCTGATGGTAATCTGGATGCGTTGGTAGTAGGTAATCTTTTTGTTTCAGAGATCGAAACACCACGCAATGATGCCGGAACCGGGATTTTAATGCTAGGAGATGGTAAGGGCAATTTTGAAACGCTTTCGGTTACGCAATCAGGCTTTTTTGCAAATGAGGACGCGAAGAAAATTGCCGAAATTAAGGTGGGTGAAAATCAATTTATTGTAGTAGCAAACAACAATGATAAAGCACAATGGTTTAAAGTGAAAAACACCAGTGTGCAAAAAGCATTAACCAACCGGTAAGTTATGCTGCGATGCTTCTTTCTTCTTTTTACACTAATCGGTTTTGCTCAGGAGCAGCAGTTCAAATATACCAATGCTTTAATTGGATCAGAAAGTGCGTACCTACTGGATCACGCACACAATCCTATTAATTGGCAACCCTGGAGCGAGTCAGCTTTAAAACAGGCTCAGGAAGAATCAAAACTGGTTGTCATCAGTATAGGTTATGCGTCCTGCCACTGGTGCCATGTGATGGCTAAAGAATCTTTTGAAGATGAGGAGGTAGCGGCTGTGATGAATGCCGATTTTGTAAGTATTAAAGTAGACCGCGAAGAACGTCCGGATATTGATCAGGTGTATATGACTGCCCTGCAATTGATAAAAGGCGAGGGTGGCTGGCCGCTTAATGTGATCGCTCTGCCCGATGGGCGGCCGCTTTATGCAGGTACGTATCATACCAAAACCCAGTGGCTTCAGGTGCTTGGGAAATTAAGCGAACTCTATAAAAATCAACCGGAAAAAGCCATTGCCTTTGCTGACAATATTACTACCGGTGTTCAGCAGGCGACCTTGATAGAGGCTGAAGCAGAACCCGCAGTTTTTACCAAATCACAAATGCAGGATGCAGTTGCTAAATGGAAAAGTCTGTGGGATTCTGAATACGGCGGGAATAGCGGAGATCAAAAGTTTATGCTTTCGGCTTCATTGTTGTTTTTAATGAACTATGCGGTGCTTTCAAAAGATGATGAAGCCCTGCAACATGTGGAACTTACCCTGGATGCTTTAGCCACAGGCGGAATTTACGATCACGTGGGTGGCGGTTTTTTTAGATATTCCACAGATGAAAAATGGCAAATTCCGCACTTTGAAAAAATGCTTTACGACAACGCACAGCTGGTGAGTGTTTATGCCCGGGCGTATCGGCTTTTTAGGAAGGAAGCTTATAAAAATATCGCTATTCAAACGCTTCAGTTTATTGAAAACGAACTAAAAAATGAATCCGGCGGTTTTAAATCTTCGATCCGGGCAGATACCGAAGAGGGCGAAGGTGCATATTATATTTATACCAAAAATCAACTGGAACGTGCCCTGGGAAGTTTTGAGGAGGCAAAGGAAAACTTTGAATTGTATCCATTCAATACGGAATATTATGTGTTGGGTTTTAAGTCGCCTCCGAACCCGGGATTATTACAAAATCAGCTGACTAAACTTAATCAATTTAGGGCTACAAGACCAAAACCTCTAACCGATGATAAAGTAATTACCTCGTGGAACGCGTTGCTGATTACAGCCTTTACTGAAGCTTATAAAGCATTTCAGGATGAACAGTATTTGACTGAAGCCGAGCAGCTTTTTACATTTTTGGCATCAACTGATGCTCAGAAATTAAAGCATATACCTGCAGCCCAACAAAGCGGAGTCTATCTGGAGGACTTTGCATACCTAACCCGGGCCGCTTTAGATGTGTATTCAATTAGCGGAAAGATGACGTATGCTGAGAAAGCGCAGGTGTTTTTTGATAAAGCTCAGGATTTATTTTTTGATTCTTCAACGGGATTATTTCGTTACAGCGGGAGCAATAATCTAATCAGTTCAATTTATAAAACTGATGATGATGTTATGCCTTCTCCTAATGCGGTAATGGCGCTTAACGGGTTTGAATTAGGCAAAATCAGCGGTTTAGAAACATACCGGGATAATGCAGAAACTATGCTTCAAATTCTTCAATCCAAGACGCTTCAATATCCTGCAAATTATACCACAGCACTTCATTTACAGCTAAGCTATGCGTATCCCTATTATGAATGTGTTGTTGTGGGAAGTGACGCAGAAAAACGGACTAAAGAGCTTTGGAATAATTATTTGCCTAACGTGTTGGTTGCCTATTCAGTTACCGGCAAGGCCGGGCCGCTATTTGAGAACCGCTATGACCCCTATGAAACCTATATCTACGTTTGTCAGGAAACCTTTTGTAAACTTCCTACAACAGAGGTTGAGGAAGCGTTGAAACAGCTTAAAAATTGAAATTCTTATAAATTAAGATCAACATCTTTACTATCTCGATAAGGCCTGTTCATTATTCTAGCCCTATCTAAGTTATTTGCAAGTATATTCTGAAGTATTCAGCAAGCGACTAATTTTCATATCTTTAAGATTCGCTTGAGATTTCAACCTTGATGTTTCAATTTTAATAGAGCGGTATAATCAAAATCAAATTCCATGAAAGATAAAGGGGAAAAATGGTCGAAAGATGAATTGCAAACCTATGTGTTGTTGTTATGTGCCAATGTTGATAAAGAAGAAACAGAGGAAGAACTAGAATTGATTCGGTCTAAAGTTTCTTTAAAGACCTTTGTTAAAATGTATGCTCTTCTTCAGGGCGATTCAGAGAAAAAGCGTCTTAAACGCATTCAGCGTGCAGTAGAGGCAAATGCTTATAGCCAAATGGAGCTCGCCGCCTTTCGCAGAGATATTCAAAATATCTTTTTATCTGATAAAAACTTTAAACTCAGCGAGCAACGACTGCAGTCTGTACTTGATAATATTCTATATTAAAGCAAAAACCCGCAACTTAAGTTGCGGGTTTTTTATGCGGAGAAAGAGGAACTATCTAAAATTAAAATTTCACAGTATTTAAAGGGCTTATCAGAGCCTTGATGTTTTACCTCCACCGAATTAGCCCCTTTTTAACAAAAATTAAGTGGTTTAGTTATTTTTTACTTGTTAAATACTCTTTATCATCGTATCACTACCCTAATCCTTCCATTAAATATTATAATATTTAAAGTACTCATAAATTTGGTACTACCCTAGGTGTTTCACCTGGTCTAAAATAGGAGGCATATATTCTGATTTTTTATTTTTAAGTCTATTTGGAAAATGCATTGGAAGGTTTTTTTATGTATATGTACCGGTTCTTCCAGAACCTACTATTATAATATGCATAACTGCGATTTTTAAAATTAAAGTTTTCGTGATTTAGTTCCATAGAAAAAGGATGCGTACCAGTACCGGGATGATTTCAATTCTGCCAGACCACATTTGAAGGATGTATATTGTATTCAATACTGGCGACATCCCTAGGTCTGTTATACCCTTTGAAAGACCTACAGTTCCCTTAGTAGAAGCAGCTTCAAAAAGTGAGTAAGCTAGTGTAAAGTCGTTACCCATATAATAGATGGTAGCATTGCCGAACCCAAAGAAATAGCAGATAGATTAAGGTGAAAATGCCTGCACGTGGTAGCTCTTGATTCATTTGATATTTGACTTATAAAATAAAGCCAATAATCACGATAGTTGAACTCACAAAATACCTTTTGGAAATGGAATATCATAATCTATGATATAGGTTATTACCTTTATTCAGGATCTGCCCAACACCTTAAAAAGAAGTTTTGGCAGCTGGAGCAACTCACTACAAAGCTGTTTGAACCTGAGACCGTTTATAAATTTGCCATAGGAATAAGGGTTTTGCTGTTGTTACCTAGTCCATAAATTTTGAATCAGACAGATATCGGTTGGCAAGTAGGTGTTTATTTTTTTTTATAGTTGCAAACGATTTAATGATGTAACAGAGTTTTTAAAAATGACAATTAATTTAATACCTAATAGCTTTTGTTATTGAGTTCAGGATTTAAAGCTTCAAGAAACTCGTGAAAACTCTCATCATTAACATTCAGTTTTTTACGGATGCGATAACGAGCCGTTTCAACACCACGGGTTGAAATATTGAGAAGTGGAGCGATTTCCTTATTGGTAAGATTCATTTTTACAAAGGCACACAAGCGTAATTCCCTTTTGCTAATGCTGGGTTCAAGTTCTTTAAGTCGGTTAAAAAAGTTTTCGTGTACTTTTTCAAAATGAACGTCAAATACATTTAAATATTCTTCTCCCATACGATGCTGATTAAGGTTGAATAAAACTTCCTGAAGTCTTTTACGTGCAGCCTGTGTTCTGAGGGAGTTTCTAAAATCTTTGAGGGCTTGAAACGTATCACTAAAAATTTCTTTCTTCTTGACCAAAAGCATCGTGTAATTAGCAAGCTCTTTACTTTTGATTAGGTTATCTTCTTCTAACTGTTCTTTGTGCTTTTTGATAAGCGCCTTGTCTTTTTCCAGTTTGAGTTGTTCAATTTCGAGCTCTAAAAGCTTTTTCGATTTTTGAGCCGCAACTTTTTCTTTTTCCCGTTCTTTTTCAATTTTCTTATTGATTAGTTGGATACACAGAAAAGATAGGCACAGCAATAAAATGAAGTATATAATATATGCTAAAGTTGTTTGATACCAGGGATGCGGGATGATAAAGGCTAGCGATGCTTCTGAAGCATTTTGTCCCATATAGTTACGACTACGCACTTTAAAGGTGTATTCTCCTGCTGGTGGATGTGTATATTCCTTATAAGGATAAGTTGACCAGGGAGACCACTCAGTATCAATACCTTCTAGTTTGTACTGATATTCTTTTTGAGAAGAAGGGGTTAGTTGTGGGCTGGCAAATTCAAACCGAAGCATACCCAATTGGGTAGGTAAATATTTGGCACTATTTAAATCAATAGCGTCTTGCAGTTGACCTTGAGTGAGGTAGGTGACCTGAGTAATTTTGGTAGAAGCTTTTGGGACAGTTTTCTCTTTTAGATTATACATGAAAAGGCCATTTGTGGCACCTATAAGTACGTGTTCTGAGTCTAAAGGTAGAATGCTTTCCATCCCTCTATTAAGATTACCTTTTAGATTGAGAAATAGATTGGTTTTGAGTGCTGCATTTTTAGAGCTGAAATACCCTACTTCATCATCCTGAACAAACCAAATTTTATCGGTATCTGTTAAAAGCTTTCGGGTATTTAAATTGGGATTAAGAATGTCATTTAATGGCTTGTATGGAGTGAATAGGTTTTTTTGTGCATCATAATTATAAATGCCTGTATTGGTAGTAAATACAATAGTGTCTTTATATGTGGTCACATTTACATTGAAAGAAGATTGTAGTCCATTTTGGTCTGTAAAATGCTCTAGAGCATAAACACGATCCAAACGCTCGTCTAATTTGAGCCTATAAACTCCCTTGTACCCGTGACAAATCCAAAATTCAAAAGAATTATTTATTTGTAGAATATCCCGACTTGATTCATCAAAGCCCTTTATTTTAGACTCTAATTTCCAATTGTCTCCAGCATAACTTAGAGGATATAGACCCGAATAACCAGCAGCTAAATATTTTTTTTTTGAACCCTTTACTGCGATTACTTTCCAAATTCCGTTAATAGTCCCTACACGTTCGGGTTTAAAGTTTTTAAGACGAAAAAGGCCCTTGTCGTGCCCTATTAATATCGAACCACGCTCTTGTTGAACAGACCACGCCTGTCCCTCCAAATCAGGAATTTTAGTAAAATTTAATTCTTTTACATCGGGTAAGCCCAGATTAAAAGGTGCATAATAAACACCGGTATTTGTTGCCAAATAGAGGATGTCGTTATACAATTCAATATCTGCAATTGATGAACCGTCAAAAAGCTGTATTTCTGGTGAATCAAATTCAACGAGGTCAATGCCATTATTCATCAAAACCCAAAAGCGATCTTTTTCTTCCTGAGGGTAAATATTAAGTACTGAAGAGTTAGTTAGTCTCTTAAAATTAGTGGTGCTCGGATCTTTTTCCAGATTCGCTTTTAATTTCAGCACCTTGTTTGTTAAAGTTCCCACCAAATAATGATCTTGAAATGGTGCTGCTACTAATATTTGCTCCTGATCTTCCGGTTTAAAAAGTCTTTTTTGAAATACGAGTTTTCCTGTTTTACGATTTGCCAGATAAATTATTCCAGGCTTAGTTACAATTAAGAATTCGTCGACATTTTCAACAGGCAAAAATGAAACGATCCCTTCAACACTAGGGCTTTCAAATAGCTTTGTAAGCGTGTTGTTTTTTGGATCAAATTCAAAAATACCCGTATTCTGATCCTGAACATATAAGTGGTCATTCACAATGCCGGAATACAAAAAATTTACATTAGCCTTTACGTGTGAAGCGGTATTAGCGTTAATGACTGTGAGCTCACTAAAAGATCTGTAGATAATAGCATTTTTAAATTCGTGAACCTGCCATAAATTTTCCAGATTTTCAGTTTCGAGATTTAATTCTTCGCTTAGTGAATGATAGTAGTAACCACCATTACTGGTTTTTTTAAGAATACCTATTTCATTGAAACCTCCTACGTATATAGTATTGTTCTTGGCTTTTACAAGACTTCTTACGGTTGAATGATTGGGTAGAGTCACTTTTTGCCAACGTTCACCATCATAAACTATGATCCCATCGTTATTGCCAAAATAAAGTACTCCCTCATCATCTTCTGTCATTGTCCAAAATTGACCATCAGCTTCAAAATCACTGCGGGTATAGGATGTTATTTTAGGTATTTGATTTTCAAATAAATTGTTTTGCTGGGCGAAGCTTAAACAAGTAAATAAAAAAAATACTAGCAGAGCCTTCTCATAAACAGCATTTTTTAGAAGGAAATAGTGATTCATAAATACAAGTTTGGTTCTCTTTAACAAATTTAAGAATTTCCTTAACACATAAAACATTGATTATCAGTTATTAATTTTTTTTGAAGTAGTTGCGACGTGCTTATTTAACATCCTGACGTAGCCTAAGTGTAGTTCATTTATTTTTCTCACTAATGTTAGATCCTAATTTTGAGCGGTGTGATTTTGACAAGAAAACGTTTTCGATATGTTTTTTATTGAGAATATGATAATCGAACGTTACGCATTAAAATCTATTTTAATTTAAAACTATTAATAATATGAGAATCAAAAACTACTTTTTAGTATTGTTTTTACTCGCAGTCTCTTCTTTAAGTGCACAGGTAAATTCAATTACTGGTACTGTACTCGATGCAAACGGAATGGCGTTGCCTGGCGCTAATGTTTTGGTTAAAGGTACCTCACAAGGAACCCAAACAGACTTTGATGGTAAGTTTAATATCGAAGCGGGTCCAGATGATATTTTAGTAATTTCTTATGTAGGGTTTCAAACCCGTGAATTACCTGTTGGAGAACAAACTGATTTAAAAATCACATTAAATGAAGATTCTGCGGCCTTGGATGAAGTTGTGGTTGTGGGTTATGGTACACAGAAAAAAAGTGTGGTAACTGGGGCTATTTCAAGTGTAAAAGCCAGTGAATTAGAAAATTTACCCAACAACCGTATAGAACAATCTTTACAGGGGAGAACCTCAGGGATTACGATAGCTGCTAACTCGGGTCAACCGGGTGCATCTTCTACCATTCGAGTGCGTGGTATTACCAGTTTCGGTAATAATGAGCCGCTATGGGTTGTAGATGGTGTAATTGTAGATGCAGGAGGAATTGGTTATCTAAACCAATCAGACATTGAATCTATAGAAGTCCTAAAGGACGCTGCTTCGCAGGCCATTTATGGAGCACGGGCTGCAGCAGGTGTGGTTCTGGTAACTACCAAAAAAGGAAAACTAGGGAAGTTAACGGTAAGCTATAACGGTTATACGGGATTGTCAGGCCCTGCTCGTAAACTTAACTTGCTTAATGCAACAGAATATGCGACACTCTTTAATGAGAAGTACGCTAATGATTATACCGGGTCACCACAGGATTTTGCTTTACCCTATCCAGACCCTCAAAGTCTGGGTGCGGGAACAAACTGGCAGGATGTAATTTTTAACAATAGTGCCAAAAAGGAAAATCATGAGTTTAGCCTAAGTGGAGGAAACGATGTTTCAACCTTTTATATGTCATTTGGATATTTTGATCAGGAAGGTATAGTGGCTACAGATATTTCCAGATATCGAAGACAAAATATTCGATTAAATTCTACCCATCACATCAATGATTATATCACGGTTGGTCAGACTGTAGGGTACTCTAATGAAAAGAGTACAGGTATAGGTAATACCAATAGCGAATTTGGTGGGCCGCTAAGTTCTGCCATCAACCTAGACCCAATTACCCCTTTGGTTATAACAGATCCTGCAATTGCAAATTCTGGTCTGTATACTAATGATGGAATAATAAGAGATCCCAACGGAAATCCATATGGTATCTCAAATCTTGTAATCCAGGAGATGACTAACCCTCTTGCTTATATCCAAACACGCCTAGGCAATTATGACTGGGCAGATAATTTTGTAGGTAATGTCTACGTGAATTTGGAGCCTCTAGAAGGTTTGAACTTTAGAAGTACACTGGGTGGTAAGCTTGCTTATTATGGCTACGAAAGTTTTACACCTGTATCGTTTTTAAATACTTCAACGGTAACTTCTCAAAATAATATATCAAGGGGTTCTAACAGAGGATTTGGCTGGAACATAGAAAACACGCTATCCTATACAAAGCAATTGGGAGATCATGATTTCACCCTTTTGCTGGGACAGGGATCATATACTGAAAATGATACTAAAGGAGAGACAGTAACTTATAATGATATTCCGGTAGACAGTAAGGAAGATGCTGCCTTTATTCAGGTGCCTGATGATCAAATTATCGCGAGTGCATACATAGGAACGGAGCACCGGGTAACTTCGTTGTTTTCTCGTTTGAGTTACAACTATAAAGAAAAATATATTTTTACAGGTATTATTCGCCGTGATGGTTCATCCCGTTTTGGATCTAATAACAAGTATGGCTATTTCCCTTCTTTCTCATTAGGGTGGAATCCTGTGAAAGAAAACTTCTGGAAGCAGAATGATATCGTAAATCAATTTAAACTTCGTGGTGGTTATGGAGTTGTAGGTAGTGATGCTATTGGTGACTTCAGATATCTGTCGACTATTGGTGCCGGTCGTAATTATACATTTGGTAACGTTGCAGCCGTGGTGATAGGTAACAGTCCCAATGCTCCTGCAAACCCTGACCTTAAATGGGAAGAAACCAGACAAAGCAACCTGGGCTTTGACGCTCGCTTCTTCAACACCTTAACAATGACGGTAGATTTATACAACAAAAAGACCGTAGGTATATTACAGGATGTACGTCTTCCGGGTTATGTGGGAGCCACGGGTAGCCCTGCTGCAAACGTAGCTGATATGGTAAATAAAGGGATTGATATAGAAATGGGGTATTCTGAAAGCTTTGGAGGTGTAAACCTTTCGCTTCGCGGAAATCTTTCATATTTAGAAAATGAAGTAGTTTATTTAGGAAATGGAGTCGACTTTCTATCTGGTGGAGCGGGCTTTCAATCGAGCACTTATCCTATTACCAGAACAGCCGTAGGACAACCCTATAATTCATTTTTTGGTTTTCAAACCCGTGGAATATTTCAAAATCAACAGGAAATAGACTCCTATGTAAACTCTGAAGGGATAGTTATTCAGCCTAATGCAGTGCCAGGAGACTTTAGATATGCAGACATTGATGATAGTGGTTCTATTACTTCTGATGACCGTAAATTTTTAGGTAGTTCAATACCCAAATATACATTTGGACTAACCTTAAATCTCGATTATAAGAATTTTGATTTATTAGTATTCTCCCAAGGTGCTGCTGGAAACAAAATATTTCAGGGCTTGAGACGTCTCGATATCAGTAATGCAAATTATCAAACAGAGGCCTTGAACAGATGGACCGGAGAAGGCACATCGAATACTTTTCCGCGTTTGAGTAATGCCGATAACAACAACAACTTTACAAACCCTTCAGATTTTTATTTAGAGAATGGCGATTACCTGCGTATCAAAACGGTACAGTTAGGTTATTCGTTACCACAAAATGTGATTAATCAGATAGGTCTTACCCGTCTTAGGGTTTACCTCACAGGTGAAAATCTTTTCACATTTACTAAATACACAGGTTTCGATCCAGAGATCGGAGGTGGGATTTTTGGGATAGACAGAGGTTTTTATCCACAGGCGAGAACCGGTCTGGTAGGTCTTAATATTCAATTTTAAAAAACTAGAGTTATGAAACTAAAAACATTTTTTTACACCGCTGTTGGAATTGCAGTAACAGTATCTGTGCTTTCATGTTCTAAAGATTATATAGAATTAGATCCCTTAGGTCAGCCTTTGGTTGATAATTATTACTCTAATGAAAGCGAAGCCTATTCAGGTCTGGTTGCAGCATATGACATAATGGGCAAGCAGTCTAAGAGCTTTGAAAATATGATTACAATGATGAATGCGGGATCTGACGATTTTTTTGCCGGAGGTGGAGGACCCTCAGACGGTATTGGCATTCAGTCATTCTCTAATTATAGCATTGATCCCTCAACCATTCCGGGAAGCTTTTGGAACGATTATTTTCAGGGAGTTTTTAGAACAAACATTCTACTTCAAAAACTTCCGGATGTTGACATGGAGGATGACTTGCGTGCACGTTTCACTGCAGAAGCAAAAGCCCTTAGAGGATACTATTATTTTGAACTGGTGAGGCTTTTTAGAAATGTACCTTTATTTACAGAACCTATCTTAACCAGTGAAATTTACAATGTCGAACAGGTGGCTCCTGAGGCGGTCTATGCGCAAATTGAGACCGATCTGAAAGAAGCACTACCTAATTTACCCACACGTATTACCGATTTGGAAAATGAGGCCGGCCGTTTGACTCAGGGAAGCGTTCAAGCGCTTTTAGGTAAGGTTTATCTGTATCAGGGAAAAAATCAGCAGGCAGCCCAAGAACTGGCAGAGGTTAATGGAACCCCCGGAGGAACTAGCAAGTATGGATATCAATTAATTCCAAATTTTGCCAACCTCTTTAGCCTAAATAATGAGTTTAACTCAGAGTCTATATTAGAAGTGGCGGCTACGAGTCTGGCCAATGTGAGTTATGATGTTTGGGGAGGTGGTCAAAATGAAGGAAATACTGTAAACCAAATGGTAGGACCAAGAGGATATTCCAGAACTGCAGGTTCTACTGCGCCCGATTATGCCGGGGGCTGGAGCTTCAATACTGTAACCCAGGAACTTTACGATGTTTTAAAAGATGATCCCAGATTTGATGCAACTATTGCAGACCTTAAAGCACTGGAGGCAGCCGGCGAGGCTACTTATACTCCGGGAAATAAGGATACCGGCTATTTTCTCAAAAAATTTATGCCTCTTAACTCTGAAAAGTCGACTGGAGGAGGAAATGTAGAGCTTAATTACAGGCAAAACGTGTATATCATTAGACTGGCAGATACGTATCTGATGGAAGCTGAAGCGCTAGGAGCCACTGGAGCCCGTGCTCAGGCCCTCTTAGATGCGGTAAGGGCCAGAGTTGGTCTCAGTTCTGTTCCGGTCTCTATGGATAATATCATGCTAGAACGCAGAAGGGAATTGGCAGGAGAAGGACATCGCTGGTTTGATCTTGTGCGTACAGGCAGAGCTGCAACAGCTCTTGACGATCGCGGATTTACAGCAGGTAAAAATGAGATTTTGCCTATTCCGCTTAATGAACTGGAAAACACACTTATAGTTCAAAACCCTAATTACTAATCGAAATTTTTTAGTTATGAGAACACAAATTGTAAAATTACGTTTCTTTTTAATTGGGGTTTTGGTAGCAGCTCTTACAGCCTGCCAGCCCGAGGAAGTTACTACGGGAAACGGCCTAAGTGACCCCGATGTAGATGCATCTTTTACTGTAGAGTCAGTAAGTGGAGAGCCCAATCGTTTTACACTCACCGCAAATCGAAATGATGTTTTAAAGTCTTTGTGGAATATTGGAGATGGTTTTTACACGGGGGACTTAACAGAAGAAATCTTCCTTCCAGATGCAGGAACCTACACGATTACGCACCAGGCTTATGGACGTGGAGGGATTATAAATGAAACTTCTCAGGAAATAAATGTAGCTACCTCAGACCCGGTTGCAGGTAACCTGATAAAGGGGGGGGAATTTGAAAAAGCTGAAGACCATGAGCAATGGACGGTACTTCAAATAAGTGACTCCGGTACCTACTGGACGTTTAATGAAGGTAGTGCCAATGTAGTAGGCTCAGGTTATAATCAGCAAGGTCTTTATCAGGCCATAGAAGTTGAAGCTAATAAAGAATATACTATAGATATGAAAGTTTTTGGCAGTGGTGCAATCAACACCTGGTTTGAAGTCTATGTTTCGCCAACAGCTCCAGTGCAAAAACAGGATTACACTGCAGAGGGACGCAGAATGGGTTTAAGTACCTGGGATGGTTGTGCTAACGGACCTTTTGAAGGAAAGTTATCTAAAATAGGCTGTGTAGGTTCAGGAAATACCGTGAGCTTCGAACAATCAGGCACGGTTTATTTAGTAATTAAAAGTGGAGGAGAAAGCCTGGGTTCCACAGGTATTTCTCTAACCAATGTTGAGTTTAGAGGTAGCGCTAACTAAAGAACCTTAATGATTTGCATAGAGCAGGTTTGTTTTAATAATGCAGTTTTACAATTGTTTAAAAAGAATCGTATGAAACTTTATAAGCTCCCTTATTTAACCCTATTAATGGTTCTGGCCTTAAGCTGTTCTTCGTCATCTTCTGATGAAGAGGTAGGACAAAATCCTCAACCACCGTCTACTCCTGAAGAGCCTTCAGGAGCTACAAATGAGATGGATTTCTGGCTTACTAAAGGAAACCGAAGCACGCTCTTAGAAAAGCAGGCAGGTAACTTAGTTTTTGGAACAACTCCGAACAGTTATGCGACGTTGGATGTAGACGCTTCTAAAACATACCAAACCATAGACGGCTTTGGTTTTTCATTAACCGGTGGTAGTGCGCAGGTAATTAGCGCTTTACCAGCTTCTGAAAAGCAGAATTTACTTCAGGAACTTTTTGGTAATGGGGCAGGAGATATAGGTATTAGCTATCTGCGTATAAGTGTAGGTGCATCTAATTTAAATGAAGCTCCGTTTACCTATGATGACGTGCCTGCCGGGGAAACCGATGAAGATCTTTCAGAATTCAGCCTAGAAAAAGATCGGCTAGTGATCGATCTTTTAAAGGAAATTCTGAACATAAATCCAGATATTAAAATAATGGCATCGCCGTGGACAGCACCCGTTTGGATGAAGGATAACGGGAGCTTCGTTGGAGGTAGTTTAAAGCCGGAATATTATGAGGTATATGCAAATTACTGGGTAAAATACTTAAATGCTATGCAAGCAGAAGGAATAACTATAGATGCGCTTACCCCTCAAAATGAACCTTTGCATGGTGGTAATAATCCGAGTATGGAAATGTCTGCTTTAGAACAGGCGAACTTTATAAAGAATAATCTGGGACCCGCCATTGAGTCTGCAGGTATTAATACAAAGATTGTGATTTATGATCATAACTGCGATAACCCCGGATATCCTATCTCAATCCTAAACGATACGCAAGCAAATGCTTTTGTTGACGGATCTGCCTTTCACCTTTACGCCGGGGATATTGCAGCACTAACTACAGTACATAACGCATTTCCTGCTAAAAATGTGTATTTCACAGAACAGTACAATTCATCGCAAGACGAATTTGGAGGAACTTTAAAGTGGCATTTAAAAAACGTGATTATTGGTTCTATGCGTAACTGGAGCAAAAATGCTCTGGAGTGGAATCTCGCCAATGATGCAGGTTATGGGCCACATACTGATGGCGGTTGTACAGTTTGCAAGGGTGCCCTTACGATTAATGGATCACAAATAACAAGAAATGTAGGGTATTACATCGTGGCTCATGCCTCAAAGTTTGTTCCTGAAGGATCTATACGAATAGAAAGCCCTATAAAAGGAGAACTGCAAAGTGTGGCCTTTATAAGGCCTGATGGTAAGAAAGTTCTTATTGTTGAAAATGATGGTGCTACAAATCTGCCATTTAATATTAAATATTCTGGCAAATGGCTTACAACTTCATTAGATGCAGGCGCGGTTGGAACGTATATATGGGATTAAATCACTTAACTCCATTATACTAAACTTCAATCAAATAAAATCCCAAAACGAAGTTATATGAAACAACTCAAATGGGCACTACTGCTAATTTTACTTTGTGGATCAGAAACCTTCAGTCAGGGCTTTTTAAAAGCTGATAATACCAAAATCGTTGATGAGCAGGGGAATAATATATTGCTTCGGGGCATTGGTCTAGGCGGTTTTATGCTTCAGGAGGGCTATATGCTTAAGGTTCCATTTTCAGGACAGCAGTATATTTTTAAAGAACATGTGGAGCAATTGATAGGTAAAGAGAAGACTACAACTTTCTACAATGCCTGGCGTAAATATCATATGCAAAAGCGTGATGTTGATTCTCTTAAAAAATGGGGATTCAATTCTATACGTTTACCCTTGCATTATAACCTGTTTACCCTTCCGGTAAATGAGGAACCTGTTAAAGGTGAAAATACCTGGCTTGAAGAAGGTTTCCGCCTTACAGATTCCTTGCTTTCATGGTGTAAGGCAAATAAAATGTATTTAATCTTAGATATGCACGCTGCTCCAGGAGGGCAAGGTCATGATTTGAATATTTCAGATAGAGATCCTTCACAACCGGCTTTATGGGAAAGTCAAGAAAATCAAAATAAACTCACTGCCTTGTGGCAAAAAATAGCCCAGCGTTATAAAGATGAAACCTGGGTGGCTGCCTATGATTTGATCAATGAACCAAACTGGACTTTTGAAGAAGGAAAAAATAAAAACGGTATTGAAGATGTTGACAATAAACCATTGCGTCAACTTCTAGAAAAACTAACAAAAGCTGTACGGGAGGTCGATAAAAATCATATTGTAATTATAGAAGGTAACGGCTGGGGTAATAATTACAATGGCATTCTACCGCCCTGGGATGATAATATGGTACTGAGTTTTCATAAATACTGGAATTATAATGATGAAGCTTCAATACAACAATTTTTAGATTACCGTAAACAATACAACATACCGGTTTGGTTGGGAGAATCTGGTGAAAATTCAAATGTATGGTTTAAAGATGCCATTGCTCTCATGGAAAAAAATAACATTGGTTGGTGCTGGTGGCCTCTTAAAAAGTTAGGATTCAATAATCCATTAGAAATTCAGGTAAATCCCGGTTATCAGCGTCTTTTAGATTATTGGAGCGGAAGTGGAGATAAGCCAGGTCAGGCAGAAGCTTTTCAGGCTTTGATGCAATTAGCAGAAAATACTAAAATAGAAAACTGTATTGTGCATTATGATGTACTTGACGCGATGATTAGACAGCCCCAGAGCCAGCAGGCTATCCCTTTTAAAACTAATCGTCTCGAAAACGAACTGATGATTCAAGCAGCAGATTACGATCTGGGCACAGACGGTATTGCTTACCATGACACTGTATCTGCAAATTACCATATTTCGACAGGTAAGGAGCGTCAGAGCTGGAATTTAGGAAGAACATATCGCAACGATGGAGTAGATATTTTCAGAGATAACGATGGGCTTATTTATGTAGGGGATTTGCAAAGTGAGGAGTGGTTTCAGTATACGATAAACGTCAAAGAAGCAGGTGATTATAAGCTTTCTTTAAAAGTCAATTCAGAAAGTGATTCGGGCTTGATTTCTGTTAGCGTCAATCAGCTTGAAACAAACAGTTTCAAAATCATGAGGAATTCACGAGGATGGAATTGGACTCCACCGCAACAGGTAAAACTGAATAGTGGAATAAACACGGTAAAACTTCAAATTGAACAAGGAGGCTTCAATATAGAAAGCCTTAAAATCAGCAAATAAATTAAGTATTTCCCTAAATGAAAGTGAACCATTACCCCTACTTGCTTATCTGTCTTTTCAGCTTGATTCAGAGTTGCTCTGTTTCAGAAAAAAAATCTGATGAGGCTTTGATTTATGTTACATCTCTTGATGAGAAATCCCTGATTGAAGAACGAGAAGTCTTTTCAAAAACTATAGACAGCGCGCAAATTGATGAGGTCATTAGAGTGACAGATTCAATCACCTACCAGACGATGGACGGCTTTGGTTATACCCTTACCGGTGGTAGCGCCTTGCATATTCACAAAATGAGTGATACTGCACGAGCCGAGTTGCTCAACGAACTATTTTCGACTTCAGAATTAGGAGTAAGCTATTTAAGATTGAGCATTGGCGCTTCTGATCTGGATGCTGCTCCATTTTCCTATAATGATTTACCAAAAGGAGAAACAGATGAAAGGCTTGAGTATTTTTCTTTAGCTCAGGATACCGTGCATTTGGTGCCGGTTTTAAAAGAGATTTTGAGTATAAACCCAGATATTAAAATTTTGGGTTCGCCATGGTCACCTCCCGTTTGGATGAAAGATAATGGAGATACCCGTGGGGGAAGTTTATTGCCGGAATACTATAAGGCTTATGCATCTTATTTTGTGAAATACATAAAAGCAATGCAAGCTTATGGTATCACTATAGATGCGGTAACGATACAAAATGAGCCCTTACATCCGGGTAATAATCCAAGTCTTTTGATGAAGGCTCCAGAACAGGCTAAGTTCATTAAAAATCATTTAGGGCCTCTGTTTAAAAGAGAAGGTGTTGAGACCAAGATTATTATTTATGATCACAATGCAGACCGTCCTGATTATCCTATTGAAATATTAAACGATCCGGAAGCGGCTCAATATATTGACGGTTCGGCTTTTCACTTATATGGAGGTAATATAAATGCACTTCAAAAAGTACACGACGAACACCCTGATAAAAACCTGTATTTTACTGAGCAGTGGGTAGGAGCACCGGGTAATTTTGCTAATGAACTTTCCTGGCATACTAAAAATCTGATTATTGGTGCACCCCGCAATTGGTCAAAAACCGTTTTGGAGTGGAATCTGGCATCTGATGAAAATCAGGATCCACATACAGATCGTGGTGGCTGTGATCGTTGTCTGGGTGCAGTAACCATTACTCGTGATACCGTGCAGCGTGAGCCAGCGTACTATATTATAGGGCAGGCTTCAAAATTTGTTAAACCGGGATCGGTGCGTATCGCGTCTACAATGACTGACGAGATTCCTAATGTAGCCTATAAAACGCCTGATGGAGAAATAGTTGTTATTCTTCAGAACACTACAGAAACAGCTAAAGAAATTCAGGTAGAGATCAACGAGGCTAACCTTTTGGTGAAACTTAATTCCGGGGACATAGGTACTCTGGTATTTTAACTAAAAAACTAAAGATGAAAAATTTCATACACTATTTCAGTTGTTTTGTACTTTGTATAAACTCAAGCCTGATTTCAGCACAGAAAGTAGATTTTCTAAATAAAAAGATTCAAGTTTATACTACTTCAAAAGCTTCAGATTTAAGACTTACTGAAACCGAAACCCTAAGCTTTCAACCCGCTACACAACCTTTAGAAACAGAGATTTCGATTTTTATAAATCCCAATAAAGCGCATCAGACCCTATTAGGAATTGGCGGTGCGATCACAGATGCAAGTGCTGTAATTTTTGATGGATTGAGTGCAGCTAAGAAACAAGAGTTGCTCAATGCCTACTATGATGTTGAAAAAGGTATAGGTTATTCATTGTTGCGCACAACCATTCACAGTTCAGACTTCAGTCCAGAGAGTTATACATATGTTGAAGAAGGTGATGCAGACTTAAAAACATTTTCTATAGCGCATGATAAGGAGTATCGCATCCCTATGATCAAGAAAGCTACCGAAACTGCCGGTGGAGCAATTACTCTGTATGTTAGTCCGTGGAGTCCGCCTGCATTTATGAAGACAAACGGTTCTATGCTGAAAGGCGGAAAATTGAAGCCGGAATTTCGTCAGAACTGGGCAAATTATTATGCCAAATTTATCAAGGCATACGAAGCTGAAGGAATGCCAATATGGGGGCTTACCATTCAGAATGAACCTATGGCTACACAGACCTGGGAGTCATGTATTTACACTGCTGAAGAGGAGCGGGATTTTTTGAAAGATTATTTGGGGCCTACCTTAGAAAGGGAAGGATTGGGAGCTAAAAATATCGTGGTTTGGGATCATAACCGGGATCTAATGGTTAATCGATCCAATGTCATTTTTGAAGATCCTGAAGCATCTAAATATGCCTGGGGAACTGGTTTTCACTGGTATGAGACCTGGACAGGCGCAGAACCCCTTTACGAAAATGTCAATCGGGTTAACGAGGCTTTTCCTGATAAGAAACTAATGTTTACCGAAGGATGTATCGAAAAATTTGATGCTTCCCGATATCAATATTGGCCTAATGGTGAGCGCTACGGTGAGCAAATGATACATGATTTTAATAATGGTACGGTAGCCTGGACAGATTGGAATATCCTTCTAAATCAAAATGGAGGTCCTAACCATGTAGGCAATTTTTGTTTCGCGCCTATTCACGCCGACACGACAACTGGAGAATTGATTTACACGCCTTCTTATTACTATATAGGGCATTTTTCAAAATTCATAAAGCCTGGGGCCAAACGTCTAAGTTCTGCGGTAAGCAGGAGTGTTTTATTGAGTACCACTTTTAAAAATGATGATAACTCATTAGTCACTGTAGTGATGAATAAAACAGATAAAGATGTAACCTATTCATTGTACATTGAGGGTGCAGAATCTTCTTTAAATATACCTGCACATAGCATACAAAGCTTGATTTATTAATTGGATTTTTTGTTTGTTGTGACATTTTAAAAATCACTTATAAGTTGATGTTAAATTGTGTGATTACTAGTTTTAATAGTTGAGCTTTTTGTTTAAATCTCAACTATTAAAACTATAGCTAAAATTTATTCTGTGTGATTTTTGATTAATCAAAGCGAATTGCCTAGAAACTATCACACCATTTCCCTCCATTCCGCTACGCTCTATCACGGTAAAAGAGCTTCACTCGAAGCCTTGAACCTATTTGTAGATTGAATTCCTTTTTTTCAATTACCCGGTCGCTACGTTTTTAGAAGCATTTCATTCACTCTTAAAAAACAGATACGTCCACTTTTTGAATTGTAAAGCCTGTATAAATATTCTCTTAATAGGATTTTGAAACAGTTTCTTGTTGAACCTTTCTTGTAAATCCTGAAAAATCAGATGCTGTCTTAGTCATTTTAAGGATTTTCCAATGGCTGATGTATTTTTTGATTTTCATTTTAGTACTACGAATTAAAAATTACTCCATTCAAATTATAAATTTTTCGAATTTGAATAAGCCCGCAATCTTGAGCAAAAAGTAAAATTTTCTAGTATTTCAGTTGAATACTCTATTTATATAGTCGTGATGACCTAATACATTTACGTGTAAGTATTTGTAAGGATCTTTTCTCAATCGATATCGCTCCAAAAGAACCCTTACTAATGAGCTGAAATTATCTAATTGTTGAATCTCTAAAATTATACATATGCTTAGAAAATTACTTTTTGTCGCTTTTTCTTTTGCTCTTGGCTTTTCGTGCTTTGGGCAAAAGGAATCAATTAGAAACGGAGTCTCGTGGTTTGATACTGACGGGAACCGAATAGTAGCTCATGGTGCAAGTATTTTACAGCACGAGGGTGTTTACTATATGCTGGGTCAGGATTACTCTAATGATTTTTTTACTATTGGGGTCAACCTGTATTCTTCAACAGATTTAGTAAACTGGACCTTCTTAAATACCGTCATTAATGCTGATACAAATGCTGAGATTGCAAGTCAGCAACGTATTACGGTAAGACCAAACCTTGTATATAATAAGGCGACAGATCGATTTATTATTTGGTCCGGGTGGAAAAACAGAAGTCTTACCTATGGTGCAATAGCAATATTTAGCTCTCCTACGGTAGATGGCGATTATGCATTTGAAAAAATAATTGAACCATTGGGGTATGACTCTAATGACAGTACGCTATTTGTAGATACAAACAATACAGCCTATTATATTTCAAATAATAAGGATAACAGGAGCTTGAATATTTACAAACTCACACCCGATTATATGGATTTAACCGGGGAGGTTAATATTTTATTCTCAGGATTTAGTAAAGAGGCTCCCGTGCTTTTTAAGAAAGATGGCTATTACTACCTTTTAAATTCGTACAAGACTGGCTGGGATCCTAATGAAGGTCAGTATGCCTACACGACGTCTATAATGAAGCAATGGTCATCGCTGCGTAACTTTGGTAATCGAATTACTTATGATACCCAGCCCACTGCTGCTTTTAGTGTTACCGGAAGCGAGGGTACATCTTACTTCTATATGGGAGATCGTTGGAAAGATCCCAATCTTAGAGAATCAAAAAATATTATTCTTCCTATTGAAGCCAGTTTTGGAAATTTGAGTTTAAAATATGTACCCGAACTTAAAATTGATATGGAAAAGGGTACCTGGGAAGCTTATGATGATAATGTTTATGTGCCTAATGATGACTGGCAGTTGATTTCAGTTTCAAGCGAGCAAAACAGTACCACGTTTGCTGCTGCAAATGTATTTGACAACAATTTAAATACAATTTGGAATACAAACTACACCAATGGAGTAGATGCATATCCTCACGAAATGGTTATTGACCTAGGGGCTAATTATGATATTTCCGGCTTTATGTGCGTGCCACGACAGGATCGAAACCCTAATGTTATAAGTGATTTTCAACTGTTTTTAAGTGAGGATGGTGAAAATTGGAATAAACCGGTAGCATCCGGTAGAATGAGCTATTGGAGCGAGCTGTATTTTCCAGTTAAGAATGCAAGGTATATGAAGCTGGTAGGGCGTAGTGATATTTCTGGAACACGCTTCGCTTCAGCCGCTGAGTTGAGATTGATGATGAATACTGAAGACTATCAATCAAAGGGTATAAACTCATATTACAATATTAATGGCGGATCATTTTCTGCTGGCACAAAAATAGAAATTGATCTTGGTGATACAGTACAATTAGGACCTCAGGCTCAAACGGCTTCGGGACAAACACAATTTTATGGTTCGTGGAGTTATTATGGTCCAAATGAATATTATTTTGAGGGCAGAGCTCCTATTTTAAATAACATTCAGGCAAATCAACTCGGGGAGTATACAGTGTATTATTTAGATGATACATTTAATGTTCAATCACAACTCATAGAAATTGGTCTAAAACTAAAACTCGAATCAACGGAGGTGACAGATGTTACCTGTTATGGGGATGCAACAGGAACTGCATCTATAACCGTAAAGGATGGTTTTGCTCCCTACACCTATAAGTGGAGTGATGGACAGGAAACCCAACAGGCTCAGGGATTAGAAGCAGGTGAGTACACTGTAGTAGTTACCGATGCCGCAGGATTTAAGATCACCGAAAGCGTTAATATTAATGAACCTTCCGCACTTGAAGCTACGGTTAGCGAGGATTTAAAATTATACTATGGTTATGAAGAATCATGTGCCACTCTGGCCGTAGAAGAAGTTCTCGGGGGTACTGGCAATTATACATATTCCTGGAGTACCGGGGAAACCACAGACATGATTACTGTTTGCCCTTCAGAAACAACTAACTATGAAGTAACTGTTACAGATGAGTTGGGGTGCATGTTGACAAAGACTGTGACCGTTGATGTTGAAGATGTGTTGTGTACTACTGGTAACGGAATGGATAAAATAATTTTATGTTATAAGGGTAAAACAAAATGTGTTGCAAAAAGAGCCGTTCCCGCATTATTGGCTAATGGAGCTATAATTGGTAGTTGCGAAGGAAATTTTGAGGTTGATATCGAAGACCTACATATTTATCCTAATCCCACTATTAATAGTGCGATTGTAAAAGTACTTTCTCCAGTTTCAGAAAAAGCAAAGTTGATCATTTACGATATGCAGGGGTTGATAATTTCAAGGTCTAATATAAGATTGAATTTGGGTGAAAACAGTTTTAATATTGACTTGAGTGCCAAAACTTCAGGAATATATTTTGTGAAAATTGAGGGAGAAACGTTTAAAAGCCCAGGTAAGGAACTGATTAAAAGTTAGAAGAGATAGTAGTTAATATTTAGAAAACTAAGTAATTAGATGTAATTTTAATTGCTTAGTTTTTTTTGTTTAAAATCTGATCTGTATTTCGATGGTGGCATACCCATCATTTTTTTAAACGCTCTTGAAAAATAGTACGGATCTTCAAAACCAATTTTAAAACAGATTTCCTTCATCGTTAAATCTGTAAAATAGAGGTACTGACAGGATTTTTGGATTTTCAATTTATTGAAATATTGAATAGGAGAGTAACCGGTTTTCTTTTTAAAAAGTTCAGAATAACGGGAAACAGAAAGGTTTTGTTCTGCTGCCAGATCTTCAACTTTTAAATTTTTATTTAAGTTCTTATTTAAATAATCAATCGATTTGGTAATAGTATCTTCTTTAGATTGAGATGGATTTATGTCTTCTTCATAAATCATTGTAGCTAAGGTGTGAAATAAATCGATATTAGCAAGCTCTACATTTTGGATTTCAAATCCAGCCTCGAGGAGATTCATTATTTTTAAAAAACTTTTCAATCTATATTCATCGCGAGGCAGGCTTTTTATTTTGGCTTCTTCATTTTTCAGAAATTTAGCGTATAAAAGATCTGCTTTTTTGCCCACAAAATGAGCCCAGTATATAGTCCAGGGATCATTGATCGAACTGCTGTAGTGATGTGCAATGTTGGGAGGTACAAGCATAAATGTGTTTGGATTTACCTCATAGTGCACATTTTCTATTTCTATGGATCCTTTACCTTCGGTACAATACAGTAAAATGTATTCTGCACTCCCATATTTTCTGCGTCTATCGTGATAAATAGCCTGTGGATAGTAACCTATTGCAGTTAGATTAAAGTCGGCAATAAGTTCGTTTTTCTCAACTTCGCTTTTAATGTTGGGGGGAATAGTGATCATCCGTTGACCTAAAAAGCCTTCCCTAATTTTATGGTGTTTTAAACTACTCATAAGAATTGATTATTCATGTATTTCATAAGTGTAAATACATTAGGTTTTATAATACAGCTAATTGATTTAAAAGGATACTAAGTCTAAAACGTATTTATAAGGCCATTTTATTTAACATTTAAATCAAGAGCTATATTTCGCAGGATTATCCATATTTACAAAACTGAGCTAATTTACAAAATCGTTGTAGTTGATTTTTCCTTTTTTTGATTATTTAGAATTATGTGTATAGAATACATTATATATAGTATTTCTCATCAAACGACTATTTGAATTAGAAATTTACAGTTTTTGTCTGGCGGATTTGAATAATCGTAATATAATCCATTAATATCCTAAGGCTATCCATTTTTTTTGATTTAATTAACAATATTTTTGATTCGTATTAAAATTGACAAGTGGGACAAAAGTCCGTCAAACTCTTACAAAATCACCTATTTCCTGATTTAAATATCACTCGAAGCAACAGCTAACTGCAAATACTATTTTCATGATTAAAACTTTATTTTGTTTTGTTTTTACTCTGGGATTACTTTATTCTCCAAAAGTTTCTGCTTTAGATAATAAAGTCATTTCTAAATCTTCAAATACATCCCAACAAATAATAAGCGGTACTGTAATATCTGCTGATGGTGATACTCCTATACCCGGAGTTGCTGTTCAGGAAAAGGGTACTCAAAATGGTACTGTAACAGATTTTGACGGTAAATATGAGTTACGGGTTTTAAATGCTGATGCTGTTTTGGTATTTACCTATTTGGGTTTTGATAAACAGGAAATTAAAGTTGGGGTTCGATCCGAAATCGATGTAGCCCTTCAACCTTCTACCGAATCCTTAGATGAGCTGGTTATTGTTGGTTTTGGAGGCTCTCAGAAAAAAGAAAGTCTGGTAAGTTCAATAGCAACAGTTCCTGTTGGGGAACTTCAAACTCCTACCAGTAACCTTACTAATGTATTAGCAGGTCGCGTTTCTGGTTTGATAGGGTATCAAAGATCCGGCGAACCGGGAGCTGATAATTCAGATTTCTTTATAAGAGGATTGGGTTCTTTTGGTCAGGGAAAGCGTAATCCACTCATCCTTATTGATGGTATTGAGTCGAATACGACAGACCTTGCGCGACTTCAGCCTGATGATATTGCCTCTTTCTCAGTGCTAAAAGATGCCGCTGCAGCATCTATTTATGGTGCACGGGGTGCTAATGGAGTGATTCTCGTTGCAACAAAAAGTGGTAAGGTAGGGAAGGTGAAATTTGATTTTAGGATTGAGAACAGATTTTCTTCAAACACTGATAATTTTCAACTTGCAGACAATATTACATACATGCAGCTCGCAAATGAAGCTACACTTACCCGGGATCCCTTGGCCCCGCTGCCTTATTCTCAAATTAAAATAGATAGAACTGCTGCCGGGGATAATGCGTTTTTATATCCAAATAACAATTGGATTGATCAACTTATAAAAGACTATACCTGGAACCAGGCTTACAACCTAAGTGCTAGCGGAGGTAGCGAGCGAGCGAGATATTATATTGCCGGAACATTAAATATTGATAATGGTTTACTCAACGTAAATGGGATTAATGATTTTAATAATAATATCAAATTATACAATTATTCCATTCGAAGTAATATAGATATTGATCTTACTACCACAACAAAGGCTACAATTAGGGTGTATGGACAATTTGACGATTATACAGGGCCTGTAGGTGGAGGACAACGAATTTTTAATCTTGCTTTATATTCTAATCCGGTACTGTTTCCTGATGTTTACCCTTCAGAATTAAAACCATTTACAACACATCCATTATTTGGGGGAGCTGAAACCAGACCGGGAAGTGGGGTTCTCGCGCAAAACCCATATGCCGAAATGGTTCGAGGGTATCAGGAGTTTAAAAACTCAACAGTACAGGCGCAATTAGAGCTTAAGCAAGATCTGGATTTTATTACTGAGGGCTTGAGTGCTCGTACGATGGGCTATATAAGAAGGTTTTCAAACTTCGGAACAGCACGACAGTACAATCCGTTTTATTATTCATCAAGAAGAAATCAGGAAACTGGTGAGATTATTGTAAATGTTTTAAATGATGGTAGTGAGGCATCTATAGGTACACCGGGAACCGAATTCCTGGGCTTTGACGAACTAGGTAAAAATCTGGATTCCAGAATTTACAATGAAACTGCGATTAATTACAATCGTACATTTAATGAAAAGCACGCAGTTTCCGGTCTGCTACTTAATTTGATTAGCAGCTATCAAACGGGTAATAGCGGTAGTGTTCAAGCATCTTTACCTACCCGTAATCACGGTATTTCTGGTAGATTTACCTATGGCTACGATAACCGATATCTGGCAGAGCTTAATTTTGGCTACAACGGTTCTGAAAAATTCTCAGAGGGAAATCGTTATGGTTTCTTCCCCTCCTTTGGTGTTGCTTATCGTATATCGAATGAGAACTATTTTGAGAAATTCAAAGAAAAAAACATAGTTACTGATCTTAAATTAAGAGCTACTTATGGTTTAATTGGCAATGATGAGATAGGACGTACTCAGGATCGGTTTTTTTACCTTTCTAATGTAAACCTAAATAACGCTACTTATGGGTCCACATTTGGTGAAGACTTTGGTTTCTCAAGACCTGGGGTTTCAATAGGACGTTACGCAAATAGCCGAATCACGTGGGAGAAGTCTGAACAAATAAATCTAGGTTTAGATTTTGAATTGTTCAATGAAGTAGATTTTATATTTGATGCGTTTATCCAAAACCGCACCAATATACTTCAGCAGCGGGCAGATATAAGTCCTACTTTAGGGCTTCAGGTTACGCCTTCTACAAATTTTGGTGAAGTGCAAAGTAGAGGTGTTGATGGCTCTGTTGAATTCAATAAGCAGTTTTCCGGAGACTGGTGGACAAGCCTTAGAGGTAATTTTACCTTTGCAACTTCAGAAATTAAAGAGTTTGCAGAGATTGATTACCCTGAAAATCTAAGTTATCTGCAACGTAAGGGAAATAATGTCTCTCAGGGTTACGGTTTAATTGCTGAACGCTTATTTGTTGATGATGAAGAAGTTGCAAACTCACCAACACAATTTGGTGATGTAAGGGGTGGTGATATCAAATACCGTGACGTAAATGGGGATGGGCAGATTACAAACTCAGACCGGGTGCCTATAGGTAAACCCCAAACACCAGAATTGATTTATGGTTTTGGAGGAACTGTAGGTTACAAAAAATTTGATGTGAGTTTCTTCGTTCAGGGCTCGGCCGGGTCATCATTTTTTATCAACCCATCCCAAATACAACCCTTTTTCATCAACGGCCGTTCGGAAAGCGGTTTGCTTAAAGCAATTGCAGATAGCCATTGGTCTGAAGAGAATCGGGATGTTTACGCGTTCTGGCCTAGATTAAGCACTCAACAAGAAGCAAACAATAATCAGCCATCTACCTGGTGGATGCGTAATGGTAATTTTATAAGACTCAAGAATGTTGAACTGGGATATAATGCACCCGAAGATTTCATAACTAAATTCGGTCTTAAGAGTCTTAGAATTTATGCCAGCGGGATCAATCTTGCCGTATGGAGTGCATTTGACCTCTGGGACCCGGAACAAGGTGGAAATGGCTTGGGGTATCCCATACAATCAGTTTATAATATCGGTTTAACAGCAAGACTCTAATTGAAGTAATATTTAAAATCATATGAAATCATATATCATAAGGACATTAATTTTAGTAACGATTACAATTAACGCATTAGTATTTCAGTCGTGTGAGTCTCATTTAGATGTAGTGCCAGATAATGTGGCAACTATTGATAATGCGTTCACATTGCGTAATGAAGCAGAAAAATATTTGTTTACGTGTTATTCATACCTTCCTCAAGAGGGCGATATACGTTTTAATATTGGGATGCTTGCCGGAGATGAAATGTGGAAAAATGAATTGATTCTTCCGGATTTGGGCAATTTTGAGATCGCCAAGGGTAACCAAAATGTAGGAAATCCAGAATTTAATGTTTGGGACGGTACAAATTTTGGAGCTGGCCCAGATGGAAATTACAATATCTACCAGGGTATTCGCAACTGTAATATTTTTATTGAGAATCTTGAGGATGAAACTAAAGTTCGCGATTTACCTGATTTCGATCGCAGCCGATGGATAGCAGAGGCCAAGTTTCTTAAGGCCTATTATCATTACTATTTAATGAGAATGTATGGCCCAATTCCTATCATAGATCAAAACATCCCAATTGAAGCATCAACAGAAGAAATTAATGTTTACAGAGAGCCAGTAGACGAAGTGGTAAATTTTATTGTGAATCTGCTTGATGAAAGTGCAGCAGATTTGCCGGAAGAAATTTTAGATACGGGTAATGAATTAGGCAGAATTACGAAACCTATTGCACTGGGAATAAAGGCCGAAGTTTTATTATTGGCTGCAAGTCCACTTTTTAATGGAAACCCGGATTATGCAGGTTTTGTAGATAATAGAGGGACTCAGCTGGTAAATACCACACCAGACCCCGAAAAATGGAAGTTGGCTGCAGATGCCGCATTAGAAGCTATACAGGTAGCAGAAGGCGTAGGGGCTCAACTATACGAATTTGAACAAAATCAATTTGATCTTTCTGACACTACATTAACTAAATTGAGTTACAGTCAGGCTTTTACAGAGCGATGGAATTCGGAATTGATTTGGTCAAATCCAAATAGTCGTACAACGGCTTTACAGTATTACTGTATGGTACCCGTAAGTATTGAATATACCCATACTTTGTGTCAGAAAATATTATCGCCACCTATTAAAATCGCAAAGGAATTTCATACCAAAAACGGGGTGCCTATTGATGAAGATAAAACACTCAGTTTTACCGATGACACCGAACTTAAGGTAGCAACAAGTGATGATCGATATAACATTTTAGAGGGATATAGAACGGCGAGATTAAACTTTGATCGGGAACCTCGATTTTATGCAAGTCTGGCCTTTGATGGAAGTACTTTTTACAAGCAAGACAGCCCGTCCCGTTCTGATGAAGATACCTGGGTAGTGCGAGCTAAATATGATGATTATGGGGGCAGTAATGCAGGGCTTTTATATAACGTAAGCGGTTACTATATTAAGAAATTAGTAGATTGGCGAATGACCAATACTACCGGTACTCCATACAGAGCTTATGCCTGGCCTATGCTTCGCTTATCAGATTTATACCTTATGTATGCCGAGGCGCTTAACGAATATGAAGGTCCAACACCCACAGTATTAGATTATGTAGATCGTATACGTGAACGTTCAGGCTTAGGCGGTGTAGCAGAATCCTGGACTAATTTTTCCAGAAGCCCTTCAAAATACACTACAAAAGAAGGCATGCGCGATATAATACAACAGGAACGCTTGATTGAATTTGCTTTTGAAGGAGAACGTTTTTGGGATCTAAGAAGATGGAAAAGAGCGGTTGAAGAATTTAATAAAGATATCACCGGATGGAATTATTTAGGTGACGAAGAGTCTGAATATTATCAAATTCGTACGCTATATCAGCAACGTTTTGTATCGCCGAGGGACTATTTATGGCCAATTTCAGAGAATTCCTTGTTACAAAACCCCAATCTGGTTCAAAACCCCGGTTGGTAAATAAAGAAGATGAAATAAAAAGAAAAATTATGAAAAATTTAATGATTAATTCAAGCTGCTTAATGCTGCTTTTTACAATTGTTTTTTCGGCTTGTTCACAAGATGACAATTCTAATGAGCCGCTCACGGCTGATTCTAAAGCACCCGGTCAGATTACCGATGTTCAGGTAATAAATCTTTCTGGTAAATCGGAAATTAAGTACAAGTTACCTAACGATCCCAATTTACTTTATGTAAAAGCCACGTATGTTTTAGATACCGGTAGGGAGATGGAAGTAAAAGCCTCATACTATGAGAAAAGTCTCCTAATTGAAGGCTATGCAGAGGCCGGGGAACATGAGGTTAAATTATATACGGTCAATCGCAGTGAAGTTGAGTCAGAACCGGTTACGGTAACAATTAGCCCCAATGAATCGCCACTTTTTGATGTATTTAGAAGTCTTGAAGTGGGGCCAGATTTTGGCGGAGTCTTCGTACAGGCAAATAATCCACAAAGAGCTCAATTAGCTATTCTTTTAATGGAAAAAAATAATGAAGGCGACTGGGAATCTACAGGAAATAGTATTTATACTTCTACAGATAGTATATTCAGAACTGTTCGAGGGTTAGACACAATCAATTATGATTTTGCATTCACTGTACGAGACCGTTTTCTAAATACTTCAGATACGTTATTTCAAACTATAAAACCCATTTATGAAGTAGAGGTTCCGGCGGGACAGTATTCGGGATACCCGCTTCCCGGGGATGCACCAAATACCGAATTCCCTTTTCCAATTTCTCGAATGTTTGATGGTAATTTCATAGCCTGGCCTTCTCTCTATATAACCGATGCTGCTGCTCCGGCGCCCCATTCATTTACAATTGATCTGGGTGAAGCCATTAAAATAAGCCGGGTAAAGATTTGGGATCATCCACAAAGTGCAACTTTTTACTACTGGCAGTTTAATATGCGCAAGTTTGAAATTTGGGGATCAAACGATCCTTCACCTGATGGTAGTTTTGATAGTTGGGATAAGTTAGGAACCTATGAGGTTATTAAACCTTCCGGTTTACCGCTTACGCAGCAAAACAATGAGGATGTTGAATTTGCAAGGGATGGTTTCAGTTGGCCCATACCCATTACCGCACCTAAATACAGATATTTGAGAATTAACAACCTGGAAAACTGGGGTGGAACAGGTCGACTAGCTATCGCAGAGATGCGTGTTTACGGAGACCCTAGATAAATAGAACAGCTCAAAAGATAAAGATTATGATAACAATAAATGATAAGATAAAAACCATTCTTGGAATCTTCATCACATTACTTATGATATGCTCATGTGCAGATGAAGATGAGTATCTGAAATTTACCGAAGGTGGAGAAATACTTTACACTGGTAAAATGGATTCAGTAGAGGTCTTTTCCGGAAAAAACAGGGTTCGACTGAAAGGTTTATTATCGGCTGACCCTAAAGTTACCTTTTACCGGGTATATTGGTCAAATAGGAATGATAGCGTTCAAATCCCGGTTGATCCTAATCGCTCTTCTGATAGTATTAATCAAATCATCGATAATTTAGACGAGAATATTTACAATTTTGAAATTAGAACTTTTGATAATCAAGAAAATAGCTCTATTCCCGTTTTTCTTACCGGCAGAGTATATGGCGATCGCTATATAAGTTCATTGCGTAATAGACCTATAGCTGAAAGTGCTTTACGTGGCGATTCGGTAGAAATAGACTTCGTAGAAGCAGATTTGACATCTGGTATTTTTACTACAGAATTAGAATATACCGACAAAAATGGGGTCAACAACTCCATTATTATTCCAGTAGATTCGACTAATCTTGTTTTGCGTAATTTTGAATCCGGAGCGTTTTTTAAATACCGTTCAGGGTTCAAACCTGACAGTACGAGTATTGATGAATTTTATACCCCTTACGATACGGTAATCCCAATCCTACCGGTTACGGAGGCACCTTATATAGAAAATAACTCCAAACCATTTTCCATATCTGCTCCTTCAGGACAACGCTATTCAACCCCCGCAGAATGGGTGCATAATGAAGCTGCTTTAATATATCACGGAAGTTACGGTAATATTGATAGTCAATCTGGTAATGCTATGAATATCGTTACGGGATATGGTGGTGTACCCGATCTTGTCAATGCAAAAATTTACCAAAGACTTAATCTCCCAGCCGGAACTTATACCTATACCGTTATAACCGCAGGAGGTAATTGGAATTTGGGTGATAAAATTTATGTACTTGCGGCTTTAGGTGCCGATTTACCAGATGTTGATAACATAGAAACGAGCTCAGAAACTTTAGACTTTAAACGAGTGGCTCAAGGTATAGGTTCTGCAAACAACTTTACGTATACCATGACTTTTACCCTGACTGAAACAACTCAGATAACTGTTGGTTTAGTAGCAAGTAATAGTCCTGGTACCAGTAAATATATGCCTGTTAATTCATTCAGTCTTACTAAGGAATAAATTAGGCCTTAATTGGGAAAAGGCATGTCGCAAAGCTTCTTGCGACAGGCCTTTTTTTATATAAATGGCTGTGTTCATTACGGTTTAGAAGGCTTGTTCTTAGATAAAAATTCTCGTTAGATAATCTATTTTTTCAGAGGATTAGTCCATTCTATATAATGGACATTCATACTACTTTTAACATATAATGTTAATTTAAAAAAACATTCAAATTCTTTTCAAACCAATTGCAAATGAGGTGTTCTCATAACAACTATTTATAGGAAACCTTAAAGTAATTTTTAAATCTTTATCTATGATTTATGTAAACTATTGTAAACCCTATATTGCAAAAGCAGCAGGTTTATTTCTATTATTTATAAGTCTCAGCGCCTTTGCCGTGGGAAACTCCGCGGGAGAGATTAATAGGTCAGAAACAGATCAACAAACTGTTTCAGGAACAGTCAGGTCATCAGATGACAATACGTTATTACCTGGAGTTTCTGTAGTAGAAAAAGGAACCTCCAATGGAACTGTGACCGATTTTGATGGAAATTATTCTTTAAATGTTGCCGCTGGAGCAACTTTAGAATTTTCATATGTGGGCTTTAGAACTCAGGAGGTGACAGTAGGTAGTCAAAGCGAAATCGATATCGTACTACAGACAGATGTAGCTTCATTAGATGAAGTTGTTGTTGTAGGTTATGGTACTCAAAAGAAACGAGATCTTACCGGGGCGATCTCTCGGGTAAGTTCAGAGGATTTTAGTCCGGGAGTTAACAGGAGTGCCGCAGAATTGCTCAAAGGTACAGCCTCTGGTGTTGCAGTTACGCAAACCAGCTCAGCGCCAGGTGCAGGTCAGACGGTGCGTATACGAGGAGCAGGTTCGATTAATAGCTCTAACGGGGTTCTTTATGTTGTAGATGGTCTTCCCGGTGTTGATCCCAATTCCTTAAGCCCTGGCGACATTGAGTCTGTCGAAATATTAAAAGACGCATCTGCAGCATCTATTTATGGAACCCGAGCTGCAAACGGGGTTGTTTTGATAACCACAAAAAAGGGTAAGGCTGGTACAGCAGAAATTAGTTACAGCACCTATACAGGGTTTCAGGATGTGCCCAATATTGTTGAAGTTCTCAATGCGCAGGATTACGCTCGTTTAGTAAATCAAAGGCTTGAATTTGATAATCGTCCATTAGAATTTACCGATGAGCAAATTGCAGGATTTGGTGAGGGCACAAACTGGCAAAAAGAACTATTTAGAAGTGCAGTAGTTCAAAACCATCAGATTTCAATATCTGGCGGGGATGAAAAAAGTAGATATTATGTAGGTATCAACTATTTTGACCAGGATGGTGTGGTTGTTAATTCAGGTACCAAAAAATACAATTTAAGAACTAATATTCAATCAAATCCTTTAGATCGCTTAAAAGTTTCATTGGGTATAAATTATACCGAAGAAACCATAAAAAGTATTTTAAGTGCCGGAGCTGATGGTGGTTTACTTTCTGCAGCGCAGCGGGCAGATCCTACTATACCGTCAGGTCTTGACCCAGAGACAGGAAGGTATTATAATATAGGTTCTTCCACTTCAGATAATCCTCTTGCTTTGGCTTACGGTATAAGTAATAAAAATGTTGTTAGACGTTTTTATACATCTTTGACTTCAGATTATGAAGTGGTAGATAATCTTATCGCGACATTACGTTTGGGAGCAGAATCAAATAATAGCCGTCAGGATGCTTATAACAGCCGTATAACCCAGGGTGGTCTTGGTCAGGGAGGTGTTGCTTCAATTAGTGCTGGAGAGTCAACCCATTGGTTGGTTGAGAGTCTTTTAAAATATGAGAATACGTTTAATGACATCCACGATTTTTCGATTTTGGGTGGTGCTACCTGGGAGCGTTTTGATTCAAGAGGTTTTGGAGCAAATAGCCGAGGATTTATATCAGATGTTTTGGGCACAAATGCTTTGGAAAGTGGTGACGGTGATGATGGGGATAATGTGAGTAGTGATCGTTCTGCAAATCAACTTAATGGTTTTTTGGGTAGAATGACTTATTCCTATAATGATAAATATCTTTTTACCGCGTCATTTAGATTAGATGGTTCTTCCCGTTTTTCTGATGCAAATAAATATGCATTTTTCCCATCAGCTTCTGTAGGTTGGAGAATAGGGGAAGAAGGATTTATGGATACTGCCGACTGGGTTGATGAACTTAAATTGAGAGTAGGTTATGGTGAATTGGGTAACCAGGGTATCAATAATTTTGAAACGATCCAAACTTTAGTCGCTGGAGGAAACTCTGTATTCAACGACCAGATCGCCATTGGTGTTGTACCTGCCAGGCTGCCTAATACCGATTTAAGATGGGAAACAACCTCAGAATTAAACGTAGGTTTAGACTATGGCTTTGCTAACAACCGTATTAGTGGTGCGATTGACTATTTCTATAGAGTAACATCAGATCAGTTATTCTTCAAACCCTTACCGGCAGTAGTAGGTTTTGGCTCTGTTAGAACCAATATCGGTGAAGTTTTAAATACCGGTATCGATTTTAGTTTAAGTACAAAAAACCTTACGGGAGAATTTAAGTGGAACACAGACATTACATTTTCTTATTTAAAAAATGAGGTGAGTAGTCTGCCCGATTTTACCCAGGAAATTATAGGCGGGTATGCAGGAAATAATGTTGGGGCCTTTTGGATCGTTCAGGAAGGAGCTGCTTTGCGTTCTTTTTATGGATACGTAATTGATGGTCTTTTTCAGGAAGGTGATGATATCGCCAACTCACCCACTCCGGCACCTAATTTTCAGCCCGGTATGCCGCGTTTTGTAGACCAAAATGGTGACGGAACCATTAACGCCGACGACCGTGTAGTTATTGGAAGTCCTTTTCCAGACTATACGTATGGAATGAGAAATACATTTTCATATAAAAATTTCACCTTAAGTACATTTATAAATGGAGTAGAAGGGGTAGATCGTTATCAGTCTGATATCGCCGAAACTCTTTATCCACAGAATAACTTCAGTAACCCATTGGCAACCTATTACTATAATAGATGGACTCCTGAAAATACCAATACTAATATTCCTTCAGGACAAAATTTCACACTTTATGGTGGTGCACAGGCAGTAAATACCCTTACCGTGGTGGATGCTTCGTACGTGCGCTTGAAAAACGTGACGTTATCCTATCAGTTTCCTTTAAAGGATAGCTTTTTATCTTCTTTAAATATTTACGTAGCGGGTGATAACCTTGCAACCTGGACCGACTTTTTAGGTTATGATCCCGAAGCCAACATTCAGGGAGGTAGCTTAGAAGCTAAAACCTATAATAGCTACCCATTAGCACGTGTGTATAGAGTAGGTCTTGATATCAAATTTTAAAAATAATAACTATGAAAACATATATAAAGAAATCACTAGTATTTACCCTAAGCGCAGTTTGCGCCTTGAGTATTAGCTCGTGTACAGAGTTTTTAGAAGAAGAGGTGTATACGCAGTATGACCCGGATAGTTTTCTTCAGGATCAGGAAGGTGTAGATGCGCTGTTAACTGGGGTATATGCCTCAACTGAAATCTCTGGCGGAGATGCGCGAAATATTTATTATGCACTCAGCGAGTTCCCTACTGACGTTTCATTTGAGACAGATGGAGGATTTGCCAGCCAGGTAAAACCTATTCAGGAATTTAATCTTAACCCTTCAACACCATTTATTTCGGGAGCATATTCTAAATTTTATGCGGCAATTGCCCGGGCAAACAATGTATTGTTTGTAACCTCCGGTTTGCAGGGTGTTGATGCAGATGTCATAGAAAAAATAAACGCAGAGGCGCGCTTTTTAAGAGCCTACTCGTATTACATTTTGCATAATTTCTTTGGGCCTACTCCTATTATCGAGATTCCTGCAGGAGCTACAATAGATGAGATTGAGACTATTGGGAAAGAAACCCCGCGTGCTACAGAAGAAGAATACCGCGCTTATGTAGAAGCAGATTTATTGTTTGCAGCAACAACCCTTGATGCTGGTACATTGAGCAGTAGAGCAAATAAGGGAAGTTCGTATGCCTTACTTACAAAATTCTATCTAAGTAACAGACAATGGCAAAAAGCTGCAGATGCAGCAGCTGAGGTGCTCAAGCTAGACTATACCTTATACGATGACTACACCCAATTGTTTAGTATTCAGGGAGAAAATAATAATGAGTTTATATTTAGAACAGAATGTAAAGTAGGTAGTAATCAGGTAAATCAATATATGCCCCACGCTTTTCCTCCGCGATTCCGCGTTCAGCCTAACTGGGTTAACTTTGCTGCTCAGTTTAGAACCTACACTGCATTTTACGATACTTTTGAAGAACAGGACGACCGTCGTAAATTATTCTTGACTGAATATATACCAAATAATAGCACTTCTACTGTTCAACTAGTGCGCGATGCAAATGGTAACCCATTAAACAATGCCCGCAGTTTTAAATATACTCCAGATCCTGATGCTCAGGGGGTAAATCATGGTAATGATATTCCTGTAATTAGACTCGCAGATATCATTCTTTCCCGTGCAGAGGCTCTTAACGAAATAAACAATGGTCCTACACAAGAGGCTGTAGATTTAATAAATCGCGTAAGAAACAGAGCTAAAGCTACACCTATAACTTTAAATCAGTTTCCCACTAAAGATGAGTTCAATGATTTCATACTGGCAGAACGTGCCAGAGAACTTTATACGGAAGGAATCATTCGTCGTGAAGATTTGATACGACACGATAAATATATTAGTCGAGCAATAGAGCGCGGGTATCCGGCTCAACCTTTTCACGTGCTGTATCCTATTCCTCAGGATCAGTTAGATAACAATCCCAATCTTGAGCAAAATCCGGGATATTAATTAAAGTGTTGAATTAGCTTAAGAAATCAGATTTCAAAAAGGCCGCCTGTGAGCGGCCTTTCTTTTTAGTAAAATCTTACAGTGGTTAAAACAATCAAACGTTTTCTTGAATGTAATTTTAAGTATAAATGTATCAAGTGATTTTTTCCTTAAATTCTCATGAATTCTATATATAGCAAGGATTAGAACGATTTTTATTTACTAATAAGCCGGCGATTTGTTAAAAATAGGGCATCGTAAGATTATCCATTTTAAGAAGTAGTAAGTCCATTTTATGAGGCTTGTAATAGGGATATATTTGAATTAACACTACGTTAAGGATTTTAGTTGAAGAATATAGGTATGACGTTAAGTAAGATTTTTTTGATTCAAATAAACTATCGGTACTTTTTACCGGTTTCGGTATTATTTTTTTTGGCCTGCGGCTCAAATATTGAGAAACAGTCTGAAGCCTCTATAGACCAGCGGCCTAATGTGGTATTTATACTCGCAGATGATTTAGGATTACATGATTTGAGCTTTACAGGAAGCACGTATTATGAGACTCCTAATATCGATCGTATCGCTAAAGAAGGAACTGTTTTTACTCAGGGCTATGCCTCCAGTCGAGTTTGTAGTCCGTCTCGGGCCAGTATTATGACCGGGCAATTTACCGCTCATCACGGTATCACAGATTGGATTGGTGCAGCTTCAGGTACAGATTGGAAACACAACGATAAAGTACTTCCTGCAACATATAATCATGCGTTAAAAGAAGAGTGGATCACGTTACCCGAAGCTTTAAAAAAGGGCGGCTACACCACATTTTTTGCAGGTAAATGGCACTTGGGAGATGTACCGTCTACACCAGAAGCTAATGGTTACGATATTAATAAAGGTGGCTGGGAAGTGGGTAGTCCCATAGGCGGGTATTTCTCACCCTGGGAAAATCCCAAATTACCTAATAAAGAGGCTGGTGAAAACTTGTCTATGCGATTAGCAAAAGAGACCAATAAATTTATTGAGGAGCAAGAGGGTAAACCTTTTTTCGCGATGCTTTCTTTTTATGCCGTTCACGGCCCTATAGAAACAACAGAAGAAACCTGGACCAAGTACCGCAATAAGGCAGAAGAACAGGGTATTGCTCCTTCCGGATTTGAAATGGAGCGGGTGTTGCCAATACGTACCAAACAGGATAATCCCGTTTACGCGGGTCTTATAGAACAAATGGATAGGGCTGTAGGCCTTGTCCTTGATAAATTAGATGCATTAGGTCTGGCAGAGAATACGGTTATAGTATTTACTTCAGACAATGGAGGCGTGGCATCTGGAGATGCATTTTCAACAACTAATTTACCCTTACGTGGCGGTAAAGGGTATCAGTGGGAGGGTGGAATCAGAGAGCCTTATTTTATAAAAGTTCCTCAATTGAAAGATGCTCCAAAAGAGATTAATACAGCTGTGACCGGAGCAGACTTTTATCCCACACTACTAGACTTTACGGGTATTGCGCAACCCCAGGGGGTAACTCTTGATGGTAAAAGCCTAAAACCCTTGTTTAAAGGTGAAAATTTGGGTGAACGTACGCTATACTGGCATTATCCGCATTATGGTAATCAGGGAGGTGAACCTTCTTCTATCATACGTAAAGGCAATTTCAAGCTCATTTATTATTACGAAAGCAATACCAGTGAACTTTATAATTTAGAAAACGATCCTGCTGAGCAAACCAATATTGCTTCCGTAGAGAAAGAACGTACCAGAGCTATGCAGGAAGAACTTTTGAACTATCTGGATGAAGTGGGCGCAAATAAGCCAAAACCAAATCCCGATTATGATGTGGCAAAAGCAAAACAACAACAGATAGATCGCCGTGAAAAGTTATTACCCAGACTTGAAGCAGAGCGTAAAGAAATGCTATCAAAAGAGTATCAGCCCAATGCGACCTGGTGGGATAGTAAAGTCACAAAAGACTAATGAAATTTCAGACAAAAGAAATCTGCGGCGTCGGGCAGTCAAAAACAATAATATAGAACTGCCGGCGTGTAGTGTAACGACCTTAACTACCTAAAGCCTCTAAATTACGAGAACTATTTATGGAAAATGTAAAATTTAATTTTAAGTACCTGTTGTTTCTTGCGCTTGTTTCGGCGATGGGCGGCTTTCTTTTTGGCTACGATTGGGTGGTTATAGGAGGGGCAAAGCCTTTCTATGAACTGTATTTTGAAATCAATGCACTGCCTTCCTTACAGGGTTGGGCAATGAGTAGTGCATTGGTAGGGTGTATTTTAGGGGCCGTTCTTTCTGGCGTTGTCGCCGATAGATATGGCAGAAAAAATCCGCTAATACTCGCAGCACTTCTATTTACAATTTCGGCATTTGGCACTGGTTATGCAGATCATTTCACTCCCTTTATAATATATCGGTTAATAGGTGGTTTGGGAATTGGTTTGGCATCTACGCTTTCCCCAATGTACATTGCTGAAATTGCTCCGGCAAAATACCGTGGTCAATTTGTAGCAATAAACCAGTTGACTATAGTTGTTGGTATTCTTGCAGCTCAGGTGGCCAACTATGCGATTGCAGAAACTATTCCTGATGGAATGACTCCACAGGAAATTTTAGCTTCCTGGAATGGTCAGACGGGTTGGAGATGGATGTTCTGGGCAGAATTGATTCCGGCAGGGTTGTTTTTTATATTGATGTTTATCGTGCCTAAGAGTCCGCGTTTTCTCGCTAAAATCAATCAAAATCAGGCCGCTTTAAAAGTATTAAGTGCAATAGGTGGATCTGATTATGCTGAAAACGAATTGAATAATATGAAGCTCACCCTCAAAGAGAGCAGTGCGAAAAAAATCAAACTGTCTGAGCTTAAAAGCAAACGAGTTTTACCTATTCTAACCATCGGAATTGTTTTGGCATTTTTTCAGCAGTGGTGCGGGATTAATATCATTTTCAATTATGCCGAAGAGATTTTTACGGCTGCTGGTTACAGTGTAGGTGACATGCTGTTTAATATTATCATAACCGGAAGCGTAAATCTGGTATTTACATTTGTCGCAATGCGCACAGTAGACAGCTGGGGTCGTCGTAAGCTGATGCTTTTTGGCTCCATAGGTCTTGCAGTGGTTTATGCTTTGCTGGGCGGAGCTTATTATTTTGAATTTAATGGCTTGCCGGTATTGATTTTAGTCATTGTTGCAATTGCAATTTATGCGATGTCTTTAGCACCCATAACCTGGGTGGTACTTTCTGAAATTTTCCCCAATCGTTTACGCGGTATCGCTATGTCGATAGCCACTTTTTCCCTATGGGTAGCATCGTTTATCCTCACGTTTACTTTTCCCATACTTAATGATCTTTTGGGGTCTTACGGTACGTTTTGGGTATATAGCGGTATTTGCGTTTTTGGTTTCCTCTTTATTAAAAGTAAACTGCCGGAAACAAAAGGTAAAAGTCTGGAGGAGATTGAATTTGAATTGTCTAACCAAAAAACTTCTAAATAATGAACTATAAAATGCTCTTGGTTCTGTTTACTCTGGCTCTGGTGCAAACAGAGGTGCGCAGTCAGATTGCTGGACCCAACTATTTGGATTCACTCAAACACGAATTGCAGGTAAAATGGCCAAACAACCGTACTATAAATCTGGTATTTCACGGTCACTCGGTTCCTTCAGGTTATCTCACCGGCGGAGTAACAGATCGTCTAAGTGCCTATCCTTTTGCGACGCTTAAACATGTAAATGATCACTACCCTTATTCGGTTGTAAACAGTATAACTACAACAATTGGTGGTGAGCAGGCTGAGCAGGGTGCTTTGCGAATGGAAGAAGTTTTCAATCACAATCCAGATGTGATTTTTATAGACTACGCATTAAATGATCGAAGTATAGGTCTGGAGCGTGCAAAAATCGCATGGGAGCAGATGATTCAAGAAGTTTTGGCACACGATATAAAACTCATTTTGCTTACCCCAACACCAGATTTGCGGGAAGATATACGTGCATCAGATACAAATCTTGACCGGCATAGTGAACAAATACGGGAACTGGCTAAAAAATATAAGGTAGGCCTGGTAGACAGCTATGCCTTTTTTAAAGAGTTGGCAGAGCACGAGGATTTAAAAGCATTTATGGCGCAAAACAACCATATAAACCAAAAGGGACATCAGTTTGTAGCTGATTTGATTTTTGAAACTTATTTTTCATGGAAGGATTAATTCATAATATACTTTACAGAAGGTTAAATCATCTTTTTCCACTATTTGTGGTTCTGTTGGTATTCAGCTCCTGTGCAGAAGCGACCAATGATGTTGCTGATTTATCGGGTACTTGGCGCTTTCAAATTGATTCATTAGATCAGGGAGAAACCCAGCGTTGGTTTGCAGAAACCCTGCCTGAAGAAATACAATTGCCCGGCTCAATTGCTGAAAATGGAAAAGGTGACGATATAAGCCTCAAAACTAAATGGACCGGTAATTTGTGGAACGACAGTTTGTGGTACACCAGTCCTAAATATGCAAAGTACCGCCAACCGGGTAATATCAAAGTTTCCTTTTGGCTACAGCCTGAAAAGAAATATTATGGAGCTGCCTGGTACCAAAGGACTATAGAGATCCCAAAAGACTGGCAGGATAAAGTTCTTGAATTCAGCGTAGAACGTGCACACTGGGAGTCAACAGTCTGGATTGATGATCAAAAATTAGGCTCACAAAATACATTGGGTACCGCTCATAAATACCTGCTTCCTCAAAATATGGAACCGGGTAAACATACCCTTACGGTGCGTATGGACAATCGTGTAAAGGATATTGATGTGGGTCTTGATGCACATAGCATTACAGACAATACCCAGTCAAACTGGAATGGTCTTGTGGGATCACTTAAGCTTACAGCAAGACCACGCATTTATCTGGAGTCAACTCGTATTTTTCCAGAAGTTTCGGCTAAAAAAATAGACGTAAAGTTAATGGTTCAAAACACTAAAAATGAGAACGTTGAAGCAGAACTTTCTTTAGAAGCCATTGGTCTTTCAGAAAACAATTCAAAGGTTAATGAATTAACTAAAAAGGTAAGCCTGAAGCCCGGACTTAATGAGATTTTACTGGATTATGATATGGGTGAGAATCCTGCCTTGTGGGATGAATTTGCCCCCAATCTTTATGAGTTAGCAGTAACCCTTACAGGAGACGGTTTCAAGGAGGAAAACCGGGAAACCTTTGGTATGCGGGATTTTAAGGCAGATAAAACTCGGTTTACCATAAACGGAAGACCCGTTTTTTTAAGAGGAACGCTAGAATGCTCAATCTTTCCGCTTACAGGATACCCGCCTACAGATGTAGAATCGTGGTCATCTATTTTTGAAGTTATAAAGAGCCACGGGCTTAATCATATGCGTTTTCACTCGTGGTGTCCTCCTGAGGCCGCTTTTTTGGCAGCAGACAAAGCCGGTGTTTACTTACAGGTTGAAGCATCAGGATGGGCGACCATAGGCGATGGTGCTCCTGTTGATAAATGGTTCTACAAAGAAGGGGAGGCCATTCTAAGAGATTACGGTAACCATCCTTCATTTGTGATGATGGCTTATGGAAACGAACCTAGCGGTAAGAATCACAAACAGTATTTAACGGAATACATTGCGCATTTCAAATCCCTTGATGCTACAAAAATGTACACCAGCGCAGCAGGCTGGCCTTACATTGAGTCTGCAGACTATTTTAATACACCTAAACCCCGTATTCAGCAATGGAATCAGAACCTCAATAGCATCATTAATGCAAAACCACCACAAACTGTTTTTGATTATCAGAATATCATAGATAATACATCAATGCCGGTGGTAAGCCACGAGATTGGGCAATGGTGTGTCTATCCCAATTTTAAAGAGATGGACAAATACACCGGAGTTCTGAAGCCAAAGAATTTTGAAATATTCAAAGAAACGCTCGAGAATAACCATATGGGTGACCTTGCAGACAGCCTTTTGCTAGCCTCAGGGAAATTACAGACCCTTTGTTATAAAGCAGATATCGAAGCAGCTTTGAGGACTAAAGGTTTTGCAGGATTTCAGTTGTTGGATTTACACGATTTTCCGGGGCAGGGAACAGCTTTGGTAGGTGTTCTGGATGCATTCTGGGATGAAAAGGGATACGTGTCTCCAGAAGAATTTAAGTCTTTTAGCGGGCGCACCGTTCCTTTAGCTCGTCTGGAGCAACGTACATTTCTTAATACAGACACGCTTTCAGCTTCGGTAGAAATAGCCCATTTTGGTGCAAATGACCTGACAGATATTACTCCAACCTGGGAGTTGCGCGATTCAAATGGAAGTATTTATGCACAAGGTAGCTTAGATAATACAGACATTCCTATTGGAAATGGAACTATTCTGGGAGCAATTAATATTCCGCTGGATACTATCAAAGCGGCGAAACAATTAAATCTTCAGGTTGCTGTTGATGGTTTCAAAAACGCCTGGGATGTTTGGGTTTATCCTTCAAAGAAGGAAGAAATCAATACGGATTTACGCGTGGTTACTAAACTCGATGCGGGTACGATAAACTATCTCAGTAATGGAGGTAAAGTATTACTTAATGCAGACAAAGGAGCCTTGGCAGCAGACAAAGGCGGGGATATTGGCATCGGTTTTTCAAGCATTTTCTGGAATACTTCCTGGACAAATGGTCAGAAGCCTCATACTTTAGGCATTCTATGTAATCCGGAGCATCCGGCTCTGGCAGATTTTCCTACAGATTATTATTCAGACTGGCAATGGTGGGATGCGATGTCACACAGTAATGCAATTATTCTGGATGAGTTTAGCCCCGACTTAAAACCCATTGTACGGGTGGTAGATGACTGGTTTGAAAACCGAAGACTCGCGCTGCTCTTTGAAGTAAAGGTGGGTAAGGGAAAACTTTTGGTTTCAGGTATAGACCTGCATACCGATTTAGCTAATCGAAAAGAGGCAGACCAGCTGCTTTACAGCCTCAAAAATTATATGAATTCAAGTGCATTTAACCCCAAACAAAAAGTAGCAATAGAAGCTATTACAGCATTGTATGCTGCACAGTAAATAAGTAAGTGTTTAATTCTGAAGTAAGAGAATTTAAAGAGTAACGAATATGAGTACAGTTAAAGCCTGGAGAGAAACAATCGTGATACCTACCTATGAAGTAGGCACGCCTGAGAAATATCCTGTTTTTTTAGAAAAGCGGGTATATCAGGCCAGCACGGGGTCAGTTTATCCCCATCCCGTTATTGAGCAAATCAGTGATGAAAAAGTAGATAAAGAATGGGATGTTATTTTTATAGAGAATGATTATTTAAAACTGATGATTCTCCCTGCTTTAGGCGGAAGAATTCAGCGTGCTTATGATAAAATACGCGAACGTGATTTTGTGTATTACAATCATGTGATCAAACCTGCACTGGTTGGTTTAACAGGTCCCTGGATTTCAGGAGGAATTGAGTTTAACTGGCCACAGCATCACCGCCCAAGTACTTATGATCCAACTGATTCATATATTGAAGAAAATGAGGATGGAAGCATTACCGTATGGGTAAGTGAACTTGAGCGTATGTTCCGCACAAAAGGAATGGCGGGCTTTACCTTACATCCTGATAAGGCCTATTTAGAGATTAAAGCACAGCTATATAACCGTACTCCGCATCCCCAAACTTTTTTATGGTGGGCAAATCCTGCAGTTGCGGTAAACGACCATTATCAGTCGGTTTTTCCACCAGATGTAAATGCTGTTTTTGACCACGGTAAGCGTGATGTATCTGAATTTCCGATCGCTAAAGGAGAATATTACAAAGTAGATTACTCACCCGGAACTGACATTTCGCGCTATAAAAATATTCCCGTACCTACTTCATATATGGCGATTACTTCAAAGTATGACTTTGTTGGCGGTTATGAGAATGACAGCAAAGGGGGCTTATTACACGTGGCAGATCATAATGTGTCGCCCGGTAAAAAACAATGGACCTGGGGTAATGGTGATTTTGGCCATGCCTGGGACCGCAATCTTACCGATGAAGATGGTCCTTATATTGAGTTGATGTGCGGAGTCTATACAGACAATCAGCCAGACTTTTCCTGGATGCAACCCTATGAAGAGAAAAGTTTCAAGCAGTATTTTATGCCGTATTATAATGTAGGTGTAGTTAAAAATGCCACCAAAGAGGCGTTGCTTAACCTGGAGATGGAAGCTGATAAAGCCAGGCTAAAATTTTATGTTACAGGAGTGTACAACAATTGTACGATAAGCCTGCAGTGTGGTTCTAAACTATGTTTGGAAGAAACACTTGATCTCGATCCTGCAAACGGTTTTGATACGTTGATAGACGTGGGTACTTCAGAATATAAAGACCTCGTGGCAACTCTTAAAGATGCTTCGGGTACGGTGCTGGTAAGTTGGTCCCCGGGTAATGATGAGATGGGAGATATACCAGATGCTGCAAAAGCAGCAAAAGAGCCCAAAGAAATTGACACCGTAGAAGATTTATTTCTTAACGGCTTACATCTGGAGCAGTACCGTCATGCAACCTTTGATCCTACAGCCTATTATCTTGAAGCTTTGAGAAGAGCTCCCGGCGATGTACGCAACAACAATGCAATGGGATTATGGAAACTCAAGCGCGGTCAATTTGAAGAAGCTCATGCTTACTTTGATACGGCAATAGAAACCTTAACAACCAGAAATCCCAATCCCTATGACGGGGAGCCTTATTTCAATAAAGGAGTTGTACTTAATTATTTAGGTCGAAAAGAAGAAGCCTATCAGGCATTTTTTAAATCCTGCTGGAATGCCGCCTGGCAGGCCGCCGGATATTTCAATCTGGCACAAATAGATTGCGGTCGCGGCGATTTAACGAAAGCCCTTGAACTGGTAGATAAAGCCCTTATCAATAACTGGCACAATCATAAAGCACGACATTTAAAAGTAGTTATTCTGAGAAAACTGGGGCGTATAGAAACGGCACAGCAACTCGTAGAAGACTCTCTTAAAATAGACCGATTCAATTTTGGGGTTTTATATGAAAAGTACCTGTTGAGCAATTCGACAGATGACCTGAAGAATTTCAAAAGTCTGGTCCGTGGTTATGAGCATAACTTTATAGAATTTGCATTAGATTATGCTCAGGCCGGTGAATTCAAAACAGCTTTAGATGTCTTGTTATCTGAAAGTTCTGAAGATAAAGATTGTTACCCAATGATAGGTTATTTTGCAGGTTACTTTTACGAGCAACTGGGTGATACCAGCAGTGCTTCCATCTGGTACAAAACAGCGCAAAAAAGTCCGTCAGATTATTGTTTTCCAAGTCGTTTGGAAGAAGTTTTGGCACTTAGGGCTGCAATAAATTTTAATCCTGAAGATGCCAAAGCCTCGTATTATCTGGGTAATTTCTGGTATGCATCAAGACAATACAAAGAAGCTCAGAAATGTTGGGAAACTTCGGTAAAGCTTGACGATAAAAATGCGATCACCCACCGTAATCTGGCGCTCTTATACTACAATAAAACCAATGAGAAAGACCGCGCTCGTCAACATCTTGAATACGCTTTTACACTTGATTCTGAAGATTCCAGATTGTTGATGGAGTTAGACCAGTTATACAAAAAAATCAATGTTTCCGTAGAAAAAAGGCTTTCATTGCTTGAAGAGCATCTAGAACTTACCCGTTCTCGGGATGATCTTTACCTTGAGCGCATAAGTCTTTACAATTTTAAAGGAAATCATCATAAAGCTCTGGAGTTAATAGAGAAGCGGCAGTTTCATCCCTGGGAAGGAGGTGAGGGGAAGGTTCCGTTTCAACATATAAACACTCACGTTGAACTGGCAAAAGAGTGCCTTTCCAAGGAGCAGCCGGAGGAAGCGATTTCGCATTTGGAAGCCGCTCAGGTATACCCTCATAATTTGGGAGAAGGTAAACTCTTTGGTGCACAGGAGAACGATATTTTCTATTGGTTGGGTTGTGCCTGGGAGCAACTGGGCGATATGAAAAAAGCCAGGGGTGCCTGGGAAACAGCCTCAGAGGGATTAAGTGATCCCAGTCCGGCAATTTTTTATAACGATCAGCAACCAGACAAGATTTTCTATCAGGGACTTGCGCTACGAAAATTAGGTAAGGAAAAAGAAGCTGTAACCCGTTTTGAAAACTTACTCAATTATGGCAAAGAGCATATGAATGACGACGTGAAACTCGACTACTTTGCCATTTCATTACCCGATTTATTAATCTGGGAAGAAGATTTGCAGGTTCGTAATCGCATACATTGCCAGTATTTGATAGGTCTTGGTGCTCTGGGACTTAATAATTTGCAGGAAGCTGAAGCAGCTTTTAAAACTGTTGCGAATGCAGACTTGTACCATTTATCTGCTCATTTGCACCAGCGTATGACACATGCAGCGGTAGCCGTAAAATAAATTAAAGATGAGGTTGAAGTATTTCAAAAAACAAATGTTGGGACTTTTATTGGTATGTGTTGTCTTTTCGACATTTGCGCAGGAAAAGCCCAATATTTTATGGATAACATTTGAAGATACTTCTCCTCAGTTTATAGGCTGTTACGGCGATGCAGATGCAGAGACCCCTGTGATTGATAAAATGGCCGCTGAAGGTATACGATACACCAGTGCCTTTTCTACCAATACCGTTTGTTCTCCCAGTCGTACCGCTATTATTACAGGTGTACCTACTTATAAATTGGGAACCGGTAACCACCGCAGTAATTACAAGATTCCTGATTTTGTAAAAGGATTTCCAAAATACCTTAGGGATGCAGGCTATTACGTGACAAACAACTCAAAAACTGACTATAACGTTAATGATGAGCGCAGCTTTATCGCAGAAACCTGGGACGAAAGCTCAAATAATGCAGGATGGTGGAACAGGGAAAAGGATCAGCCATTTTTCTCCGTTTTTAATATTCCAGATTCGCATCAATCGCGCACGATGTCTATGTCTTACGAATGGTATGAAAAGAATGTTTTAGCATACCTGCCTAAGGGAAGTGATGATGTCAATTCGGTTCCTTATTTTCAGTCTGCTTCGAGTCAGGTGATAGATGCAGCGAATGATGACCCTTTAGAATTTAATGAACTTCATGAGAAACACTGGATTGCAGATACGGCCTTCAGTATGCCTTCTATATACCGTGACAGCCCCGAGATGCGCAGGCAAATGGCACGGGTCTATAACTCCTTAAAACTTACTGACATTAAAATTGGGAAGTTACTTACACGCTTAAAGCAGGAAGGATTGATGGAGAATACCATCGTTTTTATTTTCGCAGACCACGGGGAGGGAATGCCCAGAATGAAAACAAACGGGATTGGCCTGGGCTATCGGGTTCCATTTATTGTCTGGTTACCAGAGCGCTATAAACATCTGGCTCCAGAGGGAAAAACCGGGGTGGTTTCAGATAGACTTCTCACCTTTGAAGATCTTGCGCCTACCGTACTTGATCTGGCAGGCGTTACCGTTCCTGAATATTTAGAAGGTAAAAAGCTGCTAGGCAATACAGATGAAGAATGGCCCGAATATGTGTATTTAGCTTCTGACCGAGCCGACAATGGTCTGGATCTGGTGCGTTCGGTTACTGATGGGCGGTATATGTACTCCCGAAATTTCATGCCGTTTTTCCCGGAGTTGAAACACATTAATTATATAAATATTGGTGAGATAACCCAGCAGATGCGTGAAGATTTAAAAAACGGTAAACTCAACGCTGTTCAAAGTGAGGTTTTCGCATCCAGACCGGTAGAGGTACTGTATGATCTTAAAAATGATAAGTGGGAAACCAATAACCTTGCGACATCGCCGGAGTATGATCAAGTTTTGAGTCGTATGCGGGATTCTTTATTTAAACATATTGTTTCTTCCCGGGATATTATGTTTATGCCCGAATATGAAATTGCACAGCTTTCGCAAACCGATGTACCGTATGATCAGCGAATGAATATTGATTTTTTTCCGCTTCGCGAAATTTTAAACACTGCGAAACTCGTGGGGCAAACAGATGATCAAAGTATATCCAACCTCTTAAACGATCTTGAACACCCCAATAAGTTTGTTAGATACTGGGCCGCTCTCGGTTTATATAATTCGAGTGAGGTCTTAAAACAAAAGCAAATAAAAAAAATTAGTGCTCATCTGGGCGAAAACTATCTACCTGCGAAAGTGACTTTGGCTATGCTGCTCTATAACCTGAAAGAAGATGAGAAGTCCCTTGAAGTTTTAAAACATCATATAAATGCCGAAGAGCCCAATATCGCTCTTATGATTGTAAACTACCTGTTGTATACAAATGAGAGAACGCCTTTTATAGAGGCAGTTACAGAATTGAATGCCTCTGATGCTCCTTATAAAGTCAAAGCGGCCTGTCTTGATTTTCTGAATTTAGAAGGCCTGACCAATAACACGGAATAAAGAACGCAAAAATGAATCTAAACAGACACATACAGATGAAGCCTTTTTTCATTCTAGCGGTTTTTCTGATCTTTTTTAGTTCAGGAAATTGTCAAAAGAGTACTGATAAACCCAATATAGTGCTCATCTACATTGACGATCTTGGGTACGGCGATATTGGTGTAAACGGAGCGAAAGGTGTAAAAACACCCAACATTGACTATTTGGCAAATAATGGATTAAATTTCACAGATGCACACAGCACCGCAGCAACATGTACGCCTTCTCGCTACTCCTTGCTTACAGGACAGTATGCGTTTAGGAACAAGGCCCAAATTTTAGAAGGAGACGCGCCTTTAATTATTGATCCTAACCGAAGAACACTAGCAGATATACTTCAGGATGCGGGTTATACCACCGGTATTGTAGGGAAATGGCATTTAGGGCTGGGAGCGGGTAATGTTGACTGGAATAAGCGCGTTTCACCAGGACCGGCAGAACTAGGTTTTGACTATAGCTTTTTGATACCTGCAACCGGTGATCGGGTACCAACCGTTTTTCTGGAAAATCAATTTGTAGCAAATCTGGACCCCGAGGATCCAATTACGATCAATTACGGCAAACAGATTCCGGGCGGTTATCCCACCGGAAGAACCAATCCTGAACTTCTTAAGCAATACGCAGACAATTACCACCTAAGTGCCGTAACCAATGGAATTAGTCGTATTGGGTATATGAAAGGTGGAGAAAAAGCTTTATGGGTAGATGAAAAAATACCTTTTGTTTTAACTACAAAGGCCACTGATTTTATTGATAAAAATAAAAATAATCCCTTTTTCCTGATGTATTCGTTTCACGATATACACCAACCTCGAATTGCAAATGTCAAATTTATTGGATCGAGTAGTATGGGACCACGCGGAGATGTCATTGCTCAAATGGACTGGGCGGTAGGCGAGGTAACAAAAAAACTACAGGAATTAGGCTTAGAGGAAAAGACGCTTATCATTTTTACAAGCGACAACGGTCCCATCCTTGACGATGGGTATTTAGATTACGCCCGCGAATTGGTTGGTGATCACAAGCCAGGAGGTCCTTATAAAGGTTCAAAATATGTGGTGTATGAGGCAGGCACACGTATGCCAACAATCTGTTACTGGCCCGGAGTTATTAAACCGGGAACTTCTCAAGCCCTTCTTTCACAGGTGGACCTTTATGCCAGCCTTGCAGATTTAGTAGGCCAGAAACTTAAAAATGAGGATGCCCCGGATAGTCAAGCACATTGGGATGCCTGGGCTGGAAAAACCAATACGGCTCGTACGTATTTACTTGAGGAGGCTTATAATTATGCGTTGCGTAAAGATCACTGGAAATACATTCAGCCTAAAGAAAATGCCACCACACCGGGATGGATGACTGCTAAGTTTGTGGACCCCGGCTTTTTAACGCAAGCCCAGTTATTTGACTTAAAAAATGACCCCGGGGAGACAAGAAATGTTAGTAATGATTACCCGGAGCTTGTTGAAGAATTGGAAAAGCAATTGTCTGAAATATTTAAAAATCCATCAAAAACCAAATAGAACTATGATTACTGCTAAAGCAATATCTAAATATGGTCTTGTATGGATTGTTTTGTGTTTTTTAATTGCCTGTGACGATAATTCTGATGAAAATAAGGCTTTAGCAACTGCTAACGGAGAGGTTATTCAACTCGCTGGTGTATGGGCGGTAAAATTAGATTCGTTAAATACAGGAGCGGATGAGAACTGGTTTTTAAATCGGTTTGAAGGTGAAGAAATAAACTTGCCGGGTACCCTTGATGATGCTGGTATAGGTAAGAAAGACACACTTACCCCCGCGCTCAATAATTATGTCTTATCAAATTTGGCTCGCAAGCACTCCTACATTGGTAAGGCCTGGTATCAACGGGAAATACAAGTGCCAGAAAACTGGTCTGGTAAGAGTTTTGATTTAAAATTAGAACGGGTATTGTGGAGTTCTACGGTTTATATTGATAGTGTAAAGGTAGGGTCTCGCGAAAGTCTGGTGGGCAGTCATAATTATGACCTCACGGCGCACTTAAATCCCGGCCGACATCTGCTTACCGTGGAAATTGATAATTCAGATTTGTATCCAAATATTAACGTTACCGGAGACCGTTATCCACTAAAGGTAAACCAGGAGATGGCCCACGCATATACTAACCATACACAAATCAAGTGGAACGGTATACTGGGAGCGATGAACATAACAGCTTCTTCACCAAATCAACTGCAAAACCTTCAAATTTATCCTGATTTTGATAATGATGAAATCCGAGTCTCTTATCAGCAGCAGAATGCGACCGTAAAGCCTGTACTTTTTGAACTTTTAGATGCTTCAGGTGCCGTAGTGTTTTCAAAAGAAATTAAAAGTCCTGAGGTCGATGGACCGTATTTCAACTTTACAGTTGAGCGGCCTGCGGAATTAAAATTTTGGGATGAATTCAACCCCAATGTGTATATGGCTCGCATTACTAATGATGAGACATCGGCACAGGTAAATTTTGGCTACCGAAAAATAGAAAACAAAAACGCAGAGCTGCACTTAAACGATCATCGCATTTTTCTAAGAGGAAATTTAGAATGCGTCATTTTTCCGTTAACAGGCTACCCGCCTATGAAAACTGAAGCGTGGAAAAAACTCTTCGAACAAGCCAAAAATTACGGCTTAAATCACATTCGTTTTCACAGCTGGTGTCCTCCTGAAGCTGCATTTCAGGCGGCTGATGAAGCAGGAATGTATCTCCAGGTTGAATTACCACATTGGAGCCTTAAAGTTGGAGAGGATGCTAAAACTACTCAGTTTTTAAAGGATGAGGCTCAAAAAATACTTAGGGATTACGGTAATCATCCTTCGTTTGTTTTAATGTCTATGGGTAACGAACTGCAGGGTGATATGCAGACACTCAATGATATGACTGCAACATTAAAGAAACAAGACTCCAGACATTTATATGCAACGACTTCGTTTTCCTTTCAAAAGCCGGCAGGTACCCGTCCAGAGCCGGAAGATGAATTTTTTGTAGCCCAGTGGACTCAAAAAGGTTGGATTCGTGGTCAGGGAGTATTCAATAATTATCCACCCGGTTTTGAAAACGACTATACTGCAAACAGTAAACAAATAGAAGTCCCGTTAATATCGCATGAAATCGGTCAGTACTCGGTTTATCCTGATTTAAGTGAAATACCCAAATACACGGGTGTTCTTGAACCTCTAAATTTTATAGCTGTAAAAAATGATCTGGAACAGAAGGGATTGATTGATCTGGCGCCAGATTTTACCTATGCCTCGGGTAAACTGGCCGCTATGTTGTATAAAGAAGAAATTGAACGGGCGTTAAAAACACCTGCCTTTGACGGGTTTCAATTACTGCAATTGCAGGATTTTCCGGGACAGGGGACGGCCTTAGTTGGTCTTTTAAATGCTTTTTGGGAATCAAAGGGAGTCATTACCGGCGAAGAGTTTAGGGAGTTTAACAGTCCGCTGGTACCTCTTGCGCGTTTTGAAAAAGCAGTTTATGAGCAGGGCGAAAACTTCACGGCAAAAATTGAAGTCGCTAATTTTTTAGAGCCTAAAGAAAATCAAAACCTGCACATTTTCCTTAAGGACGAAAAAGGTACGATTCTTAAGGAAATGACTTTAGAGAACCTGAAACTATCTCTTGGTAACAACCCAAATTTAGGAACGTTAAGCTTCCCCATCAATGTTACGGAAGCTGCAGCGTGGACTTTAGGAATAGAATTGGAAGGAACACCATATAAAAACCACTGGCCCATTTGGGTATATCCACAAGAACCGGAGTTACGTGAAACTGAAGTTGTAGAAACCACTTCGTTTACTGAAGCCGTTGCTCTACTGGAAGCCGGTAAAACAGTTTTGCTGAGTCCTCAACCAAATGATATTAATGGTGTTCAGGGTCGATTTGTTCCAGTTTTCTGGAGCCCGGTACATTTCCCAGACCAGCCAGGTACTATGGGTTTGCTTATTGATAATCAACATAAGGCACTGGCTAATTTTCCCACAGCAAGCTACACGCAATGGCAGTGGTGGGATTTATGCATACAGTCTAAATCAGTCAGGTTAAACGGGCTTCAACTAAAACCTATCGTACGCGTGGTTGACAATTTTGTTACCAATAACGATTTGGCAAATCTTTTTGAGGCTAAAGTAGGTGCGGGTAGATTAATTTTTAGTGCGATGGATATTCAAAGTAATCTATCGAAACGTCCTGTTGCGCGTCAGTTACATGCCAGTGTTTTAAACTATATGGCTTCTGCAGATTTTGATCCGCAACAAAGCCTAAGTAAAGAAGATCTAGTACAATTAGAAGTAAAAAATTAAAAAAGAATGAGCGAGAGTAGAAAATTTATCATTGCTTTATGCGCACTGGTAACCTTGAGTGTAACTGCACAAAATCAGAAAAGGCCGGTCTATAATGCGCCTAAATGGGAAAATCCTGAGTGGGAGAATCCCGAAGTCTATCAAATTAACCGAGAAGAGCCACGTGCTACTTTTTATAATTACAGTTCGGTAGGAAATGCTTTAAAAGCAGAAGGCTGGCAGGCATCACCCAATTATAAATTGCTTAACGGCACCTGGCAATTCTATTATGCAGATGGTGTACAGGCCCGCCCTGTTGATTTTTACAAAGATGATTTTAGTACACAGGGTTGGGATACTATTGAGGTACCCTCAAATTGGGAAATGAAAGGTTTTGGTCTTCCTATATACACCAACGTTAAATATGTTTTTCCCGCAAACCCACCTTATATCCCTCACGAAATGAATAATGTGGGAACCTATCGCCGCAACTTTGAAATTCCTAAAAATTGGGATGGTAAACAGGTGTATTTGCATTTTGAGGGAGTAAGTGGAGCGACCTATGTTTATGTTAATGGTCAAATGGCAGGTTATAATGAAGGGAGTAAAACCCCGGCTGAATTCAATATCACACCCTTTCTTAAAAAAGGGCAGAATCTTTTAGCCGTTCAAATTATGCGCTGGTCTGACGCCAGTTATATGGAAGATCAGGATTTCTGGCGCCTTAGTGGTATTGAACGCGATGTATATTTAAGAGCCGAAAATCCACTATATGTCAAAGATATTCGCTTAAATGGTGACTACGATATTCGTAACAAACTAGGCGAATTTTCCGTTGAAGTTTTCTTTGGTAATGAATCAAAGCGTACGGAGAAAGGCGAGGTTGAAATTAAATTACTGGACGGGGAGAACGAACTCATGTCTACGTCAAAAAAGATAATGATTCCTTCAGATGGCGCGGGATCAGTTGGTATGGAAGAGCTCGTTCCTGAAATTCAACCCTGGTCTGCAGAAACGCCTAAACTCTATACGGTTTTAATAAGCCTGAAAGATAAGAAAGGCGATTTATTGCAGGCAACCACATTAAAAACCGGATTTAGAAATATAAAAATTGAAAACAATCAGTTTTTAGTAAATGGAAAACCGGTTTTGATCAAAGGGGTCAACTTACACGATCATGATGAACGAACCGGGCATGTGATTACACCTGAACTTACCCGAAAGGATTTACAACTGATGAAAGAAAATAACGTAAATGCGATACGTTGCAGTCATTATCCTAAAAACCCTTTTTTCTATGCAATGACAGATGAATTTGGGTTTTATGTAGTTGATGAGGTTAATATTGAAACGCACGGTATGGGTACCACCAATCAGGGATTGGATAATAATATCGAACGACAAAAAGTGCATCCTGCTTACCTCCTGGAGTGGAAAGGAATGCATATGGACCGCACAAAGCGCATGTTTGAACGGGATAAAAACCATCCTTCAATAGTAACCTGGTCTTTGGGAAATGAGGCAGGTAATGGTGAAAATTTTATGGCTACCTACGCTTACCTTAAAGAAATGGATCAAACCCGGCCTACACAATATGAGGGGGCTACGGGATATAGCAATACCGACATTCAGGCGCCTATGTATGATCGAATTCCTAAAATCACAAAGTATGCTGAGGGAGACCCGCAAAGACCTTTAATTCTGTGTGAATATTCGCACGCGATGGGAAATAGCCTGGGTAATTTTCAGGACTATTGGGATACAATTGAAAAATACGATGTGCTTCAGGGCGGCTTTATTTGGGATTGGGTAGATCAGGGCTTAGTAGCTACAACCGCCAACGGAGAGGAGTACTGGGGTTATGGTGGTGATTTTGGTGCAGAAAATCTTCAGAATGATGGAAATTTTTGTTTAAACGGTATTGTAAACGCTGATCGTTCCCCGCATCCCGGCCTTAGTGAATTGAAAAAGGTCTATCAGAATATTGGCTTTTCTAATTTCGACATAGATGCCAAAACAGTAGAGGTTCACAATAAATATTTCTTTACAGAATTAAAAGATTTTGACATTAGCTGGGAACTCTTACGCGAAGGGGTGTCAATAGCTAAAGGCGTGCTGGCTCCTATAAATCCTGCACCCCAAGAGCGTGTAGTTACACCCGTAGATATCCCGGTTATCAATCAACCCGGGGAGTACCAACTGCGATTTTCAGCCAAAACAAATACAGTAATGCCGCTGCTTGAAGTGGGGACCGTTCTGGCTCAGGAAGAATTTATTTTTGGTAATTACAACTACATATCAGAATGTGAAATAGATACATCCGTTTCTTTTACGGCAAGTAATTCTGATGACACGCTTGTATTAAAATCAGATTTGGTTACCCTTTCTTTTAATACGCAAAGCGGAAGGATGACGGGTATAGATTATGGGGACGGTAATGTATTGCTTCAGGGAATACAACCCAACTTCTGGCGACCTACAACCGATAACGATTATGGTTTTAGAATGCCGCAGGTTTTCGGTGTGTGGAAAACAGCAAGTACTAATCAAAAATTAGCCAATTTCAGCTTAATGTCGGCGGGTAAAGAACTTGATCTTGGTAAGCTAAAGAATAAAAAGTTAGGAAATAGAGCATTGGTGGAAACTGAGTTTGAACTGGGTGAAAATATAGGAAAGGTGAAAATTACTTACGAGATGCAAGCAAATGGTGAATTAAAAGTTACTCAGGACCTATATGGGCTCCAGCCAGATCTGTCTAATATGCCTCGCTTTGGTTCTAATCTTATCTTAACGAATGAGTACGATACCGTAAACTGGTACGGGCGGGGACCCCAGGAGAATTATCAGGATCGCAACACAGCGGCTTTTGTAGGTAACTATACTGCTGATGTAGCAGATTTATACTTCCCTTATGCCAGACCTCAGGAAAACGGTTACAAAACTGATACCCGCTGGGTAAGTTTTACAAATGACGCAGGTAAAGGTATTCTGGTAGTGGCGCCGGCGCTCTTTAGTTTTAGCGCACATCACCAGTATAATAGTGATTTTGATGCAGGTAAAGAGAAGCAACAGAGACACACCATAGATATAAAGAAGCGCGACCTTGTTAATGTTAATATTGATGCTGAACAAATGGGAGTGGGGGGAGACACCAGTTGGTCTGCTCAACCTTTAGCTCAATATCAGATTGAAGCAAAACCAATGACATACTCGTACATCATCAAACCTCTTTAATCAATAAAAACATATACCGTGATAAAACTATTTAAAAACCTTTTGCTAGTAGGATTAGTCTGTTTTACAGTGATAGCCTGTGCTCAAAAGAAGTCAGCTATTACAGAATTTGATAACGAAAACCCCGTGTTTTATGATACTGATAGTGTTCACATCAATGCTCATGGAGCCGGGATGCTTTATGTTGATGATACCTACTATTGGGTTGGCGAACATAAAGTCGCAGGTGGTCGTGGCAATAAATCCTGGGTTGGAGTACGTATGTATTCCTCAAAAGATCTATACAACTGGAAGAATGAAGGCGTTGCCCTAAAAGTAGTAAAAGACACAACCAGTAAATTACAGGAAGGTTCGGTAATTGAAAGACCTAAAGTGATTTATAATGATAAGACTGGCAAATATGTGATGTGGTTTCATCACGAATTAAAAGGTCAGGGATATGATGCCGCATTGACGGGTGTTGCCGTTTCAGACAGTGTGACAGGACCCTATGAATATTTGGACAGCTTTAGAATGCATCCTGGCGTATGGCCTGTAAATTTTAACGAAGAGCAACAGGCCTGGGCTAAAGAACTTCTCAATCAGGATATAGGTCGTAAAGAGGCCTTAGAAGCCGGGGTGTATCTCGCACGGGATTTTGAAGTAGGGCAGATGTCCCGTGATATGACACTGTTTAAAGACGATGATGGTACAGCATATCATATCACAGCATCAGAAGAGAACGGGACCCTGATCATTTCAAAACTGGCACCTGATTACTTATCCTTATCTGATGAATATGTACGGGTTTTTCCCGGAGGTAATAATGAGGCTCCTGCTATTTTTAAGAAGGATGGAAAATATTATATGTTCACCAGCGGACTTACCGGCTGGGATCCAAATCCTGCAAGATCTGCCGTAGCAGAAAATATGATGGGACCCTGGACCGCTTTGGGAAATCCTGTCCGCGGCACCGAGGAAGAACGCAAGACAACGTTCAGGACACAAAGTACCCATGTGATACCGGTGGAAGGAAAAAAAGATGCTTTTATTTTTGTGGCTGACAGATGGACGCCTCAGGATGCTATAAAAGGGGAGTACATTTTTCTGCCTGTAGAATTTGAAGACGGTAAACCTGTTTTGAGGTGGTATCCACAGTGGGATTTGAGTTTTTTTGACAATAAATAATAGACACCTATGAAAACCTATTTTAAAATCATAAGCCTTTACTTAGTAATTGTGGTAAGTGCCTGTAAGAGCAGCAATTCTTCAGAGGAATCTAGTTCAGCTTCAGTAGTGTCTGCAGAGAGCCCCCCTAATGTTATTGTAATATTAGTTGACGATGCTGGTTACATTGACTTCGGCTTTATGGGTAGTGAAGATCTGGATACTCCGCGTATTGATGAGCTGGCAGCTAGTGGAACCGTTTTTACAGATGCCCACGTAAGCGCCACTGTGTGTGCACCATCTCGGGCGGGATTAATTACCGGCCAGTATCAGCAACGTTTTGGCTTTGAAGCCAATGGGACCGGAGGTATAGGCCTTAGTGATGAGGTACAAACCATCGCCGATGTTTTTAAGATTAATGGATACAATACCTATGCCTTAGGTAAATGGCATCTTGGGGAGGATACCTCAGACCATCCCAATCAACGGGGCTTTGATGAGTTTTATGGGTTTCTGGCCGGTAGTAGATCGTATTTTCCAATAAAGAATCCATCAGAGTATAATATGCTTCAACATAATGGAGAGCGTGTAATTTTTGATGGCTATATGACTGATGTTCTGGGAGATCAATCGGTAAAATTTGTAGAACAAAGTGCGGATAAGCCATTCTTTATGTATTTAGCCTACAATGCTGTGCATACGCCTATGGATGCAAAAGAAGAAGATCTGGAAAAATACAAAGACCATCCCCGTCAAAAGCTTGCCGCGATGACCTGGTCTCTGGATGAAAATGTGGGAAAATTAGTAGACAAGTTAGAAGCGCTTAATTTGCGTGAAAATACCCTCATTTATTTTCTAAGTGACAATGGTGGTGCACACAATAACGATTCTAAGGAAGGACCTCTAAAGGGCTGGAAAGGAAACCAGTTTGAGGGTGGCCACAGAGTACCATTTGTGTTAAGCTATCCAAAACTAATTGAGGGTGGCAATACCTTTGATGGTCTCTCTTCTTCACTGGATATTTTTACTACATCTCTTGCTGCTGCTGGTATCGAAAAACCTAAAGATATCATCTTAGATGGTTCTAATTTGCTTCCTTATTTAACCGATGAGAAGCAGGGAGATCCCCATGAGCAATTATTTTGGCGAAAATTAGAAGAAAGTGGTGCACGCTTAGGAGATTATAAAACAGTACGTCTTAAAGATTTTGGTGTCAATTTGTACAATCTGGAAAAAAATCTGGGTGAGACGATTAATATTGCTGAAGCGGAAGAAGATCAACTTAACAAGTTAGAAAATGCTTTCAAAAACTGGGAGCATAGTTTAATGGCGCCGCTTTGGGATGAAGGTGATGAGTGGATGGATGTAACCTACCACATTAATAAAAGCCTGATGCAGAACAAAGAGCCTTTATACAAAGATATCTGGGATCCTGCTTTTAAAACCGATCGCGAATATATCAAGCGTTGATTTTTATTAACTATTCAATTCTTTCTCCCGGGGAGAACGCGTGAACTAATTACAATTTTATGAAGTATTTCATTCTTTTTTGCCTGCTGTTGATTCCTGTTCTAGGTAGTTCTCAAAACAATACACAAGAAACTTATAAAATAGATTTGCGCGTTCCTGAAAAAGAGATTTACTCCAAGCATTTAGAACTCGGCGGAAGCAATAGTGATGGGACGAAATACGAAGTCAATAACTATTACATTTCAAAAAATGGAAAACCCATAATTCCCATTACTGGGGAATTTCATTTTTCCAGATTTCCCGAAGCCTATTGGGAAGAAGCTATTCAGAAAATGAAAGCTGGCGGGATTAATATGATTGCCACCTATGTTTTTTGGAATATGCACGAGGAGATTGAAGGTGAGTTTATTTGGGAAGGTAACCGGGATGTACGCAAGTTTATAGAATTATGTGCCCAATATGATATGCCTGTTATATTACGTATAGGACCATTTGGTCACGGAGAGATACGAAATGGGGCATTACCAGACTGGCTTTTGGCAAAACCAATAACAATACGATCTAACGATCCTCAATACCTATTTTATGCAGAGCGGTTATACAATGAAATAGGAAAGCAGATTAAAGGCTTGCTGTTTAAAGACGGGGGACCTATAATCGCAACTCAACTGGAAAACGAGTATCAGGCATCTGCAGCCCCCTGGGGTTTAACCTATCCGGGTCAACCTCTCGACTATACCAGCGCCGAGCGTGATAAGGCAGTAACCTTAAATGGTGTGGGTATTGCAACAGTTGACAACCCGTATGCCGATTTGGGAACAGAACATATGCGCGTATTAAAATCCTTTGCACAAAAGGCGGGAATCATTACTCCATTATACACAGCAACAGGATGGAGCCGGGGTGCAATTATCCCCAATGAGACCTTACCCGTAACAGCTGCTTATCCCTATCCCACCTGGACAAAATCTCCTGATTTGTCTCCTTTTTATTTGTATTCTGACATGCATAAAACTCCCGATTACAGTCCGGTGAACTATACGGTTTCTGACTATCCTGCTTTTGCTGCAGAATTGGGGGGCGGTATTATGGCAACCTATACGCGAAGACCCTTGGTTCCTGCAAAAAGTCTTGATGCGTTAATCAATCGCTGTCTGGGAAGCGGTGCTAATGGAATAGGATATTATATGTATCACGGGGGATCAACACCTCGCGGTAAAACTAATTTTTTTAGCGATGAAGCATTTGGTTCGCCTAAGATTTCTTATGATTTTCAGGCACCTATCGGTGAATTTGGGGAAGTAAGAGCTTCTTTTCACAGACTCAAACTATTGCATAATTTTATAAATACATTCAGTGAAGAACTTGCACCTATGCAAACCGTTCTGCCTGAAAATCACACTACCATAACACCTGAGAATGCTTCAGATTTGCGGTACGCCGTTCGTTTTAAAGACGAGTCCGGTTTCCTGTTTCTAAATAATTTTCAGGATGATGCGGATATGAATCCACAGAAAAATGTGCAAGTGGATTTACAGTTCAATAAAGAAACCCTTCGTATTCCGGAGCAAGGCGGATTTGACCTGGAAACAGATGAGAATGTAATATTTCCATTTAATTTTAAGATGAAAGGGCTCAATCTTAATTACGCTACAGCCCAATTGATGACCCGCTTTGAGAATGCAGGGACTGATTATTATGTGTTTTTTGCACCTCAGGGTACAGCTGCTGAATTTTCCTTTGAGGCAGACCAATCTTTTAAGATTATTAAAGAACGAAGTATTGCAGTCGAAAAGAATAGCAAACGCTGGCTGATTCGTCCAAAACCAACAGGAGTAGCTCAATTTACTTTTCAGAAGGGAAAAGATAGAATAACGGTTTTGGTTTTACCAAAAGAGAAAGCGCTAAAGAGTTGGCTGTATAATGAGGGTAATTCTTCCCGGCTTTTAGTTACAGATGCTGTAGTGTTAGAAACTGGAAAATCACTCAAACTCCTATCTAAAGGTTCTAATCAATTTGAATTTGAATTGTTTCCTAAAATCATTCAGAAACCGGGTGTTAATTATGGTTCCGTAAAAAAACTCAGGTCAAACACTCTTTTTTCTTCTTTTGAAATACAACTTCCTGAACAACAATTAGATTTCTCGAGTGAACAATTTTCTGAGAGACGTCTTGTAATTGATTTTAAAGGTGGGATTCCTAAGGAACTCAATAATGTTTTTATGAATCTTGATTATGAGGCTGATACTGCGATGGGTTTTTATGATAATGAGCTTGTGGCAGATCAACTTTATCTGGGGATTCCCTGGGAAATAGGGCTTCGGGAGCTTATAAATCTCAAAGGCGCGCAAGAAATGAACTTCTATTTCAGACCTATTCAAAAAAATGCACCCTATTTAATTGATTTAAAAAGTACATCAGGATATTCTGGGAATACCGGTAAAGTAGTGGTCAATTCCGTTGAATTTATTCCGGAGTATACCGTTCAATTAGAATTCGAGTAAGAGTCCTGGTATATTTTAATTCATTGCTTAATAAGTACTCTCTGTATAATGGAAAAAAAATTGAAGTACATTTTTTGTATTCTGAGCTTTGCAGTTTTCAGTTTCGGCCAGGTTTTTTCAGCTACCGGAGATGGCTCTTTAAGTGATTCTAATCTTAAATACATAGGTAGGTGGGACAAGTCCTGTAAAACCGTCTACCATAGTTATTGGGGAGGTGCTTATTTTAAAACGCTTTTTTCAGGAACCACTGTACAACTCAAATTAGACGCTGCTGTAAATCTATATGTAAACATTGATGGAGCAGGATTTAAAAAGTTTGAGGCGCGAGATAGTCTGTTGAACTTAACTCCTACCGGTCTGGAACCCGGAGTTCACACGCTTGTTGTTGCCGCTGCTTATGCAAATGATGAGATACAATTCAAAGGACTTAAACTTGACCCGGGAGCAGAAACGTTTTCACCTCCTGTCAATGATCTTATAGAATTTATAGGAAATTCAATTACTTCCGGACAAAACACTACAAAAGGAAATCTTTCTGCTTACGCCTGGCTTACCGGAGAGTCTCTGGATCTGGAGCATACTCAAATTTCACAACCGGGAATTACTTTGACAGATGGTTATCATTATGAGGGTGATTGGGCACCAAAACGCGGGCAAATCTCTCAGTATTTTCTAACAAAGCAACCCAATCATCAGAAAAATAATCTCTGGAACTTTGACACCTATACTCCTAAAATAATTGTGATAAACCTGGGAACTAATGATTATAATTTAAATGTTCCGGGTACCATTTTTAGCGAAAACTATAGGAATTTTTTAAAACAAATTCGAACTAAATTTCCAAAGACAGAAATCTTTGTTATGCGCACGTTTGGTGGGTATTATGCTTCGGAAACAGCACGTGTTGTGGACCAATTTAGAAGGAATGATCTCAGAATTCACTATATAGACACCAGCAACTGGCTTTCACATCCGGAAGATTTTGTTGACACCAATCATCCCAATGACCAGGGGCATATCAAAGTGGCTTTAAAACTTTCTGAAATTTTAAACTCCTTTTTAGAATTACATTAAAAATTAAAGACCTCTTCGATGAGAATTCTCAGTATTGTCAATATCATTTTTAACCTGCTATTCTTTCTAAATAGTAGCGCGCAACAGACATTTGATCTATATACAGATAAAATTCCAAATTCGAAGCCTTATGACGTTAAAGAAGGTAAAGGCATTTGGTCTCTTGGACATAACTATGTTACCAATGTGACTCATCCTACACTAACGGCATTCCTACCTGATCCTAATAAAGCTTCCGGTACGGCAGTCATCATATGTCCTGGCGGAGGTTATCGTGTGTTAGGTATGAGCAGAGCTGGTTATGATATTGCAAAGGTATTTCAGAAACTAGAAGTAGCAGCTTTTGTTTTAAAATACCGTTTACCTTCTGATAAAACTATGGTTAATAAAAGCATAGGACCTTTACAAAATGTTCAGAGGGCTTTTCAAATCGTAACGGAGAATGCTGAGAACTGGAATATCAATACTTCAAAAATAGGTGTAGCCGGATTTTCTGCTGGGGGACATTTAGCAGCATCTGCAGCTACACATTACAGAAACGCTTACATTGATAACGAAAAGCAAATAAATTTAAGACCCGCTTTTCAAATATTAGGTTTTCCTGTTATAAGCTTTACAGATAGTCTTGCTCATAAAGGCTCTAGAACAAATTTACTGGGTGAAAAACCATCTTCTGATCTTATTTTAAAATTTTCTAATGAGCTTTTAGTGACAAATAATACTCCGCCTGCATTTATTTTTCATTCAGGAGATGATAGAACAGTTCTTGTAGGTAATAGTTTAAAATACTACGAGGCGCTTTATAAAAACAATGTTCCGGCCGAATTGATGATTTATCCAAGCGGGGGGCACGGGTACGGCTTGAATAACCCATCAACACCTTCTAAATGGATTGAAGAGTGTACTAACTGGATGATTGCAAATGGCTGGCTTGATTAACGAAAGAGAAAATTTATTTGTAGCTAGTCGAGATATTTTTTTAATTCTAAAAGTTACAACGATCTCAGTTGCTTCAAAACAACTTTGGCTATTTTGTGAAAACTGAAATCTACATTAAGAGACCAAAAATTCTGATGTAAAATGGTAGTTTTAAGAGTGGCCCTAGGAAACTTAAAATAGCTCAATAAATTAATACAGCCCTTTGGAACTACAGAAACTAAAACAAAGATTGACAGATTTGAACTATTTAACACAGGTCAGAATATTGATATTTCTGATTACATTTCAGCCATTAACTACCCGTGCTCAAGAAAAGTTGGTTCAGCTGAATCAAGTCAAAGTACTCAAGCGAACTGTACTGACAACTACGGCATATTGTTCAGACGGTAGTGACCGTGCCAGAGAAGGTAAGCCCAGATTTCACGGGCCTATGGTTGCAAGAATCAATTCTTACAAGGGTTATCAGTATATTAGCTATTATGAGGCTAACGGCGATATAGTTGTAGCGAGAAATGAGATAGGTCAAGAAAAGTGGGAAAAATTGATTATTCCAGATTATAAAATGACCTCTCACGACCGTCATAATAAAATCGCCTTAGGTATTTCAAAAGCAGACGGGGTTATCCATTTGTCATTTGACCATCACAACTCAGAAACATTCAACTATTCAAAAAGTATAGCTGGAGTGGCCAGTGATCCAAAAAACTTTGAGTGGAAGTCAGACCTTTTTCAGTTACAGCCCAATCTGGGGTTGACAGAGCAGTTTGGCCTAATAACGTATCCCATTTTTTATGAGATTAAACATTCAGGAGATTTGTTGATGTACTGGCGTACCGGTGGTGCTACTGGCGGAGAAATGAATTTGGCGAGATACGAGTCATCTGCTGGCAGGTGGAATTTTATAGGTCAGATATCTTCTAGAGAGGGTTCCTATAATTCTGCAAATGGAACAAGAGGTCCTTATCATGCAGGTTTCATTTCAGATAACACGGGAGTTATTCACGTAGGCTGGTTGTGGCGCGAGGCCTATGATCAAAGAGACTTTAAGAACACCCTGGGAAATCATGGTATTTCTTATGCTCAAAGTTCTGACGGCGGTAAAACATGGTTTTCTGAAAATGAAGTTCTGGTGGCTGATGTTGATAACAGTCTGCGTATGTCAATTGACAATTTAGGTACACCACCTATTTCTGTGCCTATGAGATTAGACCCTAGCAATGTGGGATTTACCTCTATTTATGATGAGAATCAGGAGCATCTTCTTTTTATGGTGAAACACTTAAATGAAACTATGGAAGATACTTATAACTATTTATACGTTAGAGATAAAGACGGAAACTGGTATAAACAGAAGACAGGAATGAAATTTGGGGGGAGTATGGCCCTATTGGGTAATAAATTATTGATTTGTAACACTACTGGAATTTTCTATTCCGAAGAATCTGAAGGCTATAAAATCTGGCATAAACTAGATTTTCCTTTTAACCTTAAAAGTGGAAGCACTCAGTGGGATTTTGACAGACTGAATATGGGGTTTCTAAGTTTCGCGATTCAGTATAATCCAAAAAAATTGGGTGAACCTACACCAGTTGAGGTTTTTGAACTAAGCCTTTTGTAAAGTATCGTTTTTCAAATGCTAGATGTCTTGGGTAGGCGTTTAGATAATTGAAATCGGTGTAAGATTTGAAAGTGAAATTGAAAAATCTGTTTCTTAATCTTCAATCATATCCGAAATAGAGGTTCTTCTTTTTTTTGAATTGTAAAGCCAATATCCTGATTTTCTTAACCGGATTTTACGGCAGGTTCTTCTTGAGCCCCTGCTCGAAAATCCTGAAAAATCAGGTGCCGTCTTGGTCATTTTAAGGGGTTTCTAATGGCTAAGGCCTTGCTTGTTTTTCGGGACAGCGAAAAACAGGCAGAACCTAACCAATTCTAGAATAAACCCGACTGCTCCCCTCGCTTAACTTCCCGTACGCTTACTGCGCATCCGGTTTTAAAAGAATTGCTAAGGTCCTTATGGAACTTGTCAAGGATATACGGAGTTTCCAGGAAAAATAAGGTTTCTACTTCCTTGAATCCCGATGACTATCGGGATTACTACGTCGCAGACACTCCTGATTTGTTCCCGGAAAGCCTTGACAAAACCCACCTGATCCATTGTGCTACGCACGTAAGAAGGCAAACAAACACCCCTTAAAATTTAAGTTCAGTTCCTTAATCAGGAAGCTTAAAAAACAAGAGGGGGATTTATTAACCGCCTAATTACGGGCATTAAACTCTTTCAATTATGGGAACTTTAAGAAACCATGTACAGTTAATCGGAAATGTTGGTCAGGAGCCAACCATCACCAATCTGGAAAGCGGCCGCAAAGTTGCACGCTTTTCCCTCGCCACCAATGAATTCTATAAAAAGGATAAAGGCGAAAAGGTACAGACTACCGAGTGGCACACCGTTGTCGCCTGGGGCAAAACGGCAGACCTCATTGAAAACTATGTAGACAAAGGCAAAGAACTGGCCTTAAGCGGAAAACCCAAATCCCGCAGCTATGAGGACAAAGAAGGGGTAACCCGCTATGTAACCGAAATCGAAGCTTCGGAAATCCTTTTAATGGGTAGTAAATCTTAAACAGGTTTAAAGGCTTGGGCTCTGTTGATGGAAACAGAGCCCAATCTTTTTCTAATTCTTAATTCGTATTACAATGGAAAATTCAAATATCAATTTATCCCAAAACCTAAAGCAGTTCTGCGGAAGTGAAGTAGTATATACCTTACCCTTATTTAATTACAAATACACCGAAGGGGTGCACTATCTGGCGGAGAAAGCTGCCTGTTACTGGATGCTTATCGATATCGGAGCCGTGGTAAGACGCCTTCGATCCAAACACGGATTTATCGTGGTTCTTTTCAAACGCTATAACGAAGCAGAGCAACAACGGACCCAACACGAGGCTGTTATAAGTTATGGAGACGGAAACGGCATTATCCTTTTTGAACAGCAATATGCCATCACCGATTTTCTTTTAGATGAACTGCGCCTGTTTTTTGTAGACGATACCCTGATGTTACCGAATGAATACTAAG